>PDWI01009798.1_pt1 | contig 10892 bp, 7 predicted proteins | sample 1430891 | NCBI WGS metagenome assembly PDWI01 (sample SAMN01162508, study PRJNA174530) | Oral metagenome, whole genome shotgun sequencing project. | biome: Marine environment; feature: Marine mammal; material: Swab sample of the gingival sulcus; isolation source: swab sample of gingival sulcus... | reverse complement strand
ACCACAACGCCTATGTGGTGAACGGCAACAAGCTGATCGAAGGCACCGAATGGGCGGGCAAGAGCCTCGAAGAGATCGTCAGGGGCACCTATGATGCCGGCGCCGTGGCGCAGAACGGCATCTTCAACAACGCGTCGCAGCATTGGAACCATGCCCAGTTCTGGGAGATGATGGGTCCCGGCGAAGACAAGAAGATGCCCGGCGAGCTGGAGAAGGCGCTGGTGGAAGCCTTCGGTTCGGTCGACAAGTTCAAGGACGAGTTCGCCGCCGCCGGTGCCGCGCAATTCGGCTCCGGCTGGGCGTGGCTGGTGAAAGACACCGACGGCTCCCTCAAGGTCACCAAGACCGAAAACGGCGTTAACCCGCTCTGCTTCGGCCAGACCGCGCTGCTCGGCTGCGACGTCTGGGAACATTCCTACTACATCGACTTCCGCAACAAGCGTCCGGCCTATCTCACCAACTTCCTCGACAAGCTGGTGAACTGGGAAAACGTGGCCTCGCGGCTGTGATCCCGACATGCGGCTGAGGACATATCGTCTTCTGACCCCGCTGGCCCTCTGGCTGGCGGGGTTTTCCGTGCCTGCTGTCGCGCTGGAAAGCGGCGTCAGCTGGGATTGGCAGTTGCAGGCGCCGCTGGACCTCACGCTCGCGGTCGACGTGCTTGCGCTCGACCCCGACGAGGTCGAGAGCGCCGATATTGCGGCGCTGAAGGCGCGGGGGGTGTTTACCATCTGCTATGTGAGCGTCGGCTCATGGGAGGAATGGCGCGAAGATGCGGCGGCTTTCGCGCCCGAGCTGCTCGGGAACCCCTATGAGGGCTGGCCCGGCGAACGTTTTCTCGACATCCGCGCCCCCGAGGTGCTGGCGCTGATGGTGGCGCGGTTCCGGCGCTGTGCGGAGATGGGGTTCGACGCGATCGAGCCCGACAATATCGACCTGCATATCAACAACACCGGCCTTGCGATCGGTGCGAGCGAGGTGATCGGCTATGTCGGCGCGCTTGCCCGCGTGGCCCATGGGCTGGGGTTGCAGATCGCCCAGAAAAACGCCGCCGACCTCACCGGAGCGCTGTTGCCGCTCACCGATTTCGCCATGGCCGAGAACTGCCTGACCGACGGCTGGTGCGATCTGTTGGCCCCCCATGCGGCCGCGGGACGGGCGATTCTCGACGCGGAATATACCCGGCCGGGGCCGGAGATCTGTGGCCGGGCGGATGACAGCCTCTCGGCGATCTTCAAACGCGACGATCTGACCCGCGGGCGGGAAACCTGCCCGTAACCGGGCGGGCACGAAGCCCAACCCGCCTTGACCTTCCGCGCCGGTTCAGGCCCAAGGGGGCATGAGCGAGACAGCAAAAGGCATTCTGGCAATGACGGCGGCCTGTGTGATCTGGGGCCTGTCGTCGATGTATTACAAGCTCATCGCCCATGTGCCGCCGCTCGAAGTGCTGGCCCACCGCACGCTCTGGTCGCTGGTGTTCTTCGGCGCCGTGCTGGCGCTCCGGGGCGAGCTCAGGGCGCTCGTCCGGTTGCTGACCACAGGCGGCCGCGGCCTCGTATCGCTCGCAGCGCTGGCAATCTCGCTCAACTGGCTGATGTTCATCTACGCGGTCCAGAGCGGGCGCGCGGTCGAGGCGAGCCTCGGCTATTACATCTTCCCGCTGGTGGCGGTGCTGTTCGGGCTTCTGTTCTTCGGCGAACGCCTCGGTCCGCTCAAATGGAGCGCCGTCGCCCTTGCCGCGCTCGCGGTGCTGCTGCTTGCCTTCGGCCTCGGCGCCGCACCCTGGATCTCGCTCGGCCTCGCCACCAGTTTCGGCTTCTATGGCGTGGTCAAGAAACACCTCGTCGCCGGGCCGGTGGTCTCGGTCACGGCGGAGGTGCTGTTGCTCGCGCCGCTGGCGCTCCTGTGGCTCTGGGGGGTGCACAGCCAGGGCTGGACCGGGCTCACCGGCCAGAACCTCGGCGCCTTCGGCCATGGCCTTACCGACAGCCTGCTGCTGATCCTCGCAGGCCCGATCACCGCCTTGCCGCTGATGCTGTTCACCCAGGCCTCGAAGGCGCTGCCCCTCGGCACCCTGGGCGTGATGCAATATATCAACCCGACGCTGCAATTCGCGGTGGCGGCGCTGGTCTTCGCCGAACCGGTCACCCGCTGGCACTGGATCGCGCTGCCGCTGATCTGGGTGGCGGTGGCGCTCTATTCGACCGACGCGCTGCGCCGCGACAGATCCGCCGCCAGCCGGTCCACGAGGTCCGGCACATCGCCCGCCACCGAGACGAAGCCCCGGAGCGTGTCCGCCGCAAACCCCTGAGCGATCACATGGTCGAGCAGGGCGAGGAGCGGATCCCAGTAGCCGCCGGTGTTGAGCAGATAGACGGGCTTGTCGTGCAGCCCGAGCTGGCGCCATGTGAGCACTTCGAAAAACTCGTCAAGGCTCCCCGCGCCCCCCGGCAACACCACAATCGCGTCGGAATTCATGTACATGACCTTCTTTCGCTCATGCATGTTCTCGGTGACGATGAAGGACGACAGATCCTGCTTGCCCACCTCGAGTTCCAGCAGATGCACCGGGATCACCCCGAAGGTCTCGCCCCCCGCGGCTTGCGTCGCCCGCGCCACCGCGCCCATCAGCCCGACATCGCCCGCCCCATAGACCAGCCGCCACCCCCTCTCGGCGAGCGTGGTCCCGAGCGCCTCCGCCTCGGCCCGCCAGGCCGGGTCCACACCGTCACGCGAGCCGCAATAGACACAGACCGAAGCTCTGGATACCGACATCTCTACCTCCTCGTGATTTCCCGGCCGCGCGAGCCTCCCGCGCGCCCTTTTTCCTGGGTAAAATACTCCCGGGGGTCTGGGGGTGGAACCCCCGGGCCCGCCGTTTCAACCCGTCCGGCATCGCCCTGCCTTCCAAACCCCCGCCTTCCAAACCCCTTGCCTTCCCGGGTCCGCTGCGGTTTCTTCGGACAGCGGGCCTTGCCACGCGACCAACCCAGGGAGGCCCCCCCGTGAACTCCGTGAATCCCGTAAACCCGGTGAACCCCATGACCCCGGTGAACCCCATGACCCCGGTTACCCGCCACCTCGGCGCCGCGCTCCTCGCCGCCACCATGGCGGCCCCGGCCCCGGCCGCCGAGCTTGAGGTCACCCATTGGTGGACCTCCGGCGGCGAGGCTGCCGCGATCGCAGAACTCGCCCGCCGGGTCAACGAAACCGGCCATGTATGGGTCGACGGCACCTTCGCCGGGTCCCGCGACATCGCTCAGGCGATCATCGTCAGCCGCATCCTCGGCGGCGCGCCGATGGCCGCGACCCTTCTGAGCCCCGACCGCCAGACCGAAGCGCTGATGGAAGCCGGGCTGTTGACCGACCTCACCCCGCTTGTTGACGCGCTCAACCTGCGCGCGGTGATCCAGCCGCCCGCGCTGCTCGACAGCTGCACCTTCGACGGCAGGGTCTATTGCCTTCCGGTCACCCTCCACACCTGGCAATGGCTCTGGCTCAACACTGCCGCCTTCACCGCCAACGGCCTCGATCTGCCCGCCGACTGGACCGGCCTCATGGCCGCCGCGCCCGCGCTCGACGCCGCGGGGCTGGTGCCGCTGGCGATGGGCCGGCAGGCGTGGCAGCAGAAAGGCGCCTTTGAGGCGCTGGAGCTTGCCATCGCCGGGCCCGAGGCCTGGCACGCGGTCCATGCCGAGGGCAGTGCCGAAGCGGTGATGAGCCCGGCCTATACGGCCGTATTCGACGCCGCGGTGCAGGCACGGGCGATGGCGGCCGGGTCGCAGGTGGAGGATTGGCGCCACGCCACCGCCATGGTGGTCAGCGGCAAGGCCGCGGCGCAGATCATGGGCGATTGGGCCCAGGGCGAGTTTGCCGCCGCGGGGCAGGTGGCCGGCACCGACTACAGCTGCCTGCCGGGCCTCGGCCTGCACCCGCTCCTCGACGCCCGCAGCGACAGTTTCTACTTCCCGCTGATCGACGATGCAGAGATCCGCGCCGCCCAGCTCGACCTTGCCCGGCTTCTGGTCTCGCCCGAGGCCCAGATGGCCGTCAACCTCCGGAAAGGCGGGCTGCCGGTGCGCGGCGATGTCGATCGTACCGCCGCCGACGCCTGCATGACCAGGGGCCTTGAGCTTCTCGCGGCCGGAAAGCTTCTGCCCCCGGAGGCGCAGCGCCTGCCGCCGGAGGCGCTGGCGCAGATCGACGATCTGATGGCCGGGTTCTGGGCGTCTGACATGAGCGCCGAAGAGGCGCAGGCGCGCTACCACGATATTGTCGCCGCGGCCTCGGTCGCGCCGTGAAACATCCCGAAAGGACCATCCATGACCACCATCGCCTATCAGCTCCGATCCTCGCGCAACTGGCCGCTCGCGGACACGCTCGACATGTTGGCCAAGCTCGGGATCGAGGCGGTCGAGGGATACAGCGCCCTGTTCGACGACCCGGCGGCGCTGAAAGACCTGCTTGAGGAATACGAGTTCGACATGCCGCTGGCGCAGGTCGATCTCGCCATGGTGGAAGAGACCCCCGACCGGCTGCTGGAGACCGCAGAATCGGTCGGCCTCGACCATGTGATCGTCTCCGGTCTGCCGCCGGCGCAACGCCTTGAAACCAGAGCGGATTGGGAGGCCTTTGCCAAGCGCCTCGCGGGCGCCGCGACAGTCTTCCGCGACGCCGGGATCGGCTTTGGCTGGCATACGCTCGGGGTCGAGTTCGCCCCGCTCGCAGACGGCCAGCCCGGGATTGACTCCCTCGTGGCGCAACCGGCGCTCGGGTTCGAGCTTGACCTCGCCGGGCTCCATGGGGCGGGCGCGGATCCGGGCGTCTGGATCCGCAAGCTCGACGGCCGGATCCTTGCCGCCCATATCACCGATTGCACCTCGGAGGGCGCCCCGGCTGATCCCGGCTATGGCGCGGTCGATTTCATGGAGCTCCTGCCGGCGCTGGGCGATGCGGAACTGGCTTTCTGGGTGCTGGCGCATGATGATCCGGCCGACCACGAAGGCTTCGCCACCCGGGCCTTCAACGCGGTGTCGATGTTCATCTGAGGCGCGCGCATCCCGGCCCCCCGCAGATCGGGGCGTGACGGGCGTCCCCGCTGCGCCCCCGCCGCACCCCCGCACCGGTGCCCCAAACCCGGCCCCAAACCCGGCCCCGCACCGGTGCCCCCAAGCCGTGCCCCAGAGCCGCCCCGCGCTCTCGGGGCGTTGTCCGTGGCCCTCCGCCCGGTGTCGGCCAGGGACCGTGAGCTGTCGCTTGGCCTCGCCTTGGCCCTTCGAGCTGTGCTAGCCTTGCAGATGAACCGCGAGAGTCCGGCGCCATGGGCCGGTCTCGCATGAGTTGCAATCGTCCGGGCGATCCGGCCGGAGGACGGGGCGGTCCTCCCCGCATGCGCCGTGCCAGCCGCGCAAGGAGGCTGCGATGATCCGTAATCCGGTGCTGCCCGGTTTCCACCCGGACCCGTCGATCTGCCGGGTGGGCGCGGAGTATTACATCGCCACCTCGACCTTCGAGTGGTATCCGGGGGTGCGGATCTACCATTCGCGCGATCTGGTGAACTGGCGGCTGGTGGCGCGGCCGCTCGACCGGGCCAGCCTGCTCGACATGCGCGGCAATCCCGATTCCGGCGGCGTCTGGGCGCCCTGCCTCAGCCATGACGGCGACAGGTTCTGGCTCGCCTACAGCAACGTCAGACGGATCGACGGGGCGTTCAAGGATGTGCGCAACTACATCACCGCCTGTGACACGATCGACGGGAGCTGGTGCGACCCGTGGTATGTCAATTCCTCCGGCTTCGACCCGTCGCTGTTTCACGACCGGGACGGGCGCAAATATGTCCTCAACATGCTGTGGAACCACCGCGGCCCCGGCTCGGGGCGCAACCCGGCGCATGACCGGTTCGACGGGATCGTGTTGCAGCAGTGGAGCCCGGAGACGGGGCTCACCGGGCCGGTGCGCAATATCTGGCCGGGGACCACCTGCGGCCTGACCGAGGCGCCGCATCTGTTCCGGCGCGGCGAGTATTACTACCTCACCACCGCCGAGGGTGGCACCGGCTATGGCCATGCGGTGAGCATGGCGCGGGCGCGGCGCATCGAAGGGCCTTACGAGCCCCATCCGGCGAAACATCTGATCTGCAACGCCGCCGACCCGTCCAATCCGATCCAGCGCACCGGCCATGGCCAATATGTCGAGACCCCCGATGGTCAGGTCTACCACAGCTTCCTGATGGGCCGCCCGATCCCCGGCCCCGACGGCTACGGACGCTTCTGCCCGCTCGGCCGCGAGACCGGGCTCGAGCGCTGTGTCTGGGGCGAAGACGATTGGCTCTATCTCGAGACCGGCGGCACTCTGGTGCGCCAGAGCCTGCCGGGTCTCACCGGGGCCGAGCCCGCGCCGCCGGCCCGGATCGACTACCGCTTCGACCGGCTGCATGAGGATTTTCAATGGCTGCGCACCCCCGAACCGGAGCGGATCTTCCGTTGCGAAGACGGGGCGCTGGTGCTGACCGGGCGCGAGTCGCTCGGCTCCTGGTTCGAACAGGCGCTGGTCGCCCGCCGGCAGCAGCATTTCCGCTATGCGGCCGAATGCTGGCTCGATTTCGAGCCGAAAAACTACCAGCAGGCGGCGGGGCTCACGACCTATTACAACGCCTCGAAATTCCATGCGCTTCTGCTGTCGCACGAACCCCGGCTGGGGCGGACGCTGAGCGTGATTTCCTGCGAAAACAGGCATAACGAAGGCGATTTCGACTATGCGTTGCGGGTGCCATTCCCGATCGGCGAGGGGCCGGTGGAGCTTGGCGTGCGGGTCGATCACGCCACCCAGCGGTTCTTCTGGCGCCGGGAGGGGCAGGCGTGGAAAGCCATCGGCCCGGCGCTCGATGCAGCCGCGATTTCCGATGAAGGCGGGCGCGGCGAACATGGCTCCTTCACCGGCGCCTTCGTCGGCATGGTGGCCTTCGACCTCTCCGGTCAGGCCGCCGAGGCGCGGTTTACCAGCTTCAGCTACGACCCGACCTGAGCGGGTCGGGCGGCGGGTCGGGCGGCGGGGCGCGCTTCGTCGGCAGGGGCGATGCTCTCTTCCGGTGTTTCGTCAAACGCCCTGCTCCAGTTCGACCAGCAGGTCCTTGGCGTCGATCTGGGCGCCGGGGGTGACGTGGACCGCCTTGACCACCGCGTCGCGTTCGGCGGCGATGGCGGTTTCCATCTTCATCGCTTCGATGGTGAGCAGGAGGTCGCCCTTGAGCACCTTCTGCCCCGTCTGCACCGCCACCGAGGCCACCACGCCGGGCATCGGGGCGCCGATATGGGCCGGGTTGCCCTGTTCGGCCTTCGGATGGGCGGCGCGTTGGGCGGTGACCCTGCGGTCGGCGATGCGTACCGTCCGGGGCTGGCCGTTCAGTTCGAAGAACACCTTGGCCTCGCCTTCCTCATTGGTGTCGCCCACCGCCTGGCAGAGGATCTCGAGGGTCTTGCCCGGCTCGATCTCGACCGAGATTTCCTCGCCCGGACCCATGCCGTAGAAGAAGGCCGGGGTCGGCAGGGTGCGGACCGGGCCGTAGGTGGTGTTGCGTGTGCGGTAGTCGGTGAAGACCTTTGGGTACATCAGATAGCCGTTGAGGTCTTCGTCGTCGATCTTGCCGCCCACCGCTTCGGCGGCCTCGGCACGGGCGGCGTCGAGATCGACCGGGGGGAGATGTTTGCCGGGGCGTTCGGTGTCGGGTGTTTCGCCCTTCAGCACCTTGGCCACGATCGCATCGGGGAAGCCGCCCGGGGGCTGGCCGAGATTGCCGCGCATCATGTCGATGACGCTGTCGGGGAAGGCCATGTCGTGATCGGGGTCGGCGACCTCGCGGCTGGAGATGTTCTGGCTCACCATCATCAGCGCCATGTCGCCCACCACCTTGGAAGACGGGGTGACCTTGACGATATCGCCGAACAGCAGGTTGACGTCGGCATAGGCCTGCGCGACCTCGTGCCAGCGTTCTTCGAGCCCCATGGAGCGGGCCTGAGCCTTGAGGTTGGTGAACTGGCCGCCGGGCATTTCGTGCAGGTAGACTTCGGACGCCGGGGCCTCGAGCCCGGCCTCGAAGGCGGCATACTGGCCGCGCACGGCCTCCCAGTAATTGGAGATTTCGCGGATCGCGCCCATGTCGAGCCCGGGGTCGCGCGGGGTATGGGCGAGGGCCGCGACGATCGAACCGAGGCAGGGCTGGGAGGTGGCGCCGGAGAAGGCGTCCATCGCGGCATCCACCGCGTCGACGCCGGCCTCCACCGCGGCGAGTACCGAGGCGGCCGAGATGCCGGAGGTGTCATGGGTGTGGAAATGCACCGGAATGTCGATCGCCTCTTTCAGCGCTCCGAACAGCGCCGTGGCGGCGGCGGGTTTGAGGAGCCCGGCCATGTCCTTGACGCCGAGGATATGCGCGCCCGCAGCCTCCAGCTCCTTCGCCATGGCGACGTAATACTTCAGGTCATATTTGGCGCGGTCGGGGTCGAGGATGTCGCCGGTGTAGCAGATCGCTGCTTCGCAGAGCTTGTCGTTCTCGATCACCGCATCCATGGCGACGCGCATGTTCTCGACCCAGTTGAGGCTGTCGAAGACGCGGAACACATCCATGCCGCTCGCCGCACTCTGGCGGACGAATTCGCGTACCACATTGTCGGGGTAATTGGTATAGCCGACGCCGTTGGAGGCGCGCAGCAGCATCTGGGTCATGATGTTGGGGAGCTTCGCGCGGATGTCGCGCAGACGCTGCCAAGGGCATTCCTGAAGGAAGCGATAGGCGACATCGAAAGTGGCGCCGCCCCACATTTCCATCGAGAACAACTCGGGCAGGTGGGCGGCATAGGCGGGGGCGATGCGGATCATGTCGATGCTCCGCATGCGGGTGGCGAGCAGCGACTGGTGGGCGTCGCGCATGGTGGTGTCGGTGATGAGCACCTTTTTCTGGGCCTTGAGCCAGCCGGCCACGGCCTTGGGGCCCTCGTCTTCGAGCATCTGCCTTGTGCCGCGGGGCGGGGTCTCACTGCCCGGGGCCGGACAGCGCGGCGGGCGCAGGTCTTCCCGCGGCAGCGGCCGGCCGGCGGTCTCGGGGTGGCCGTTCACGGTGATGTCGGCGATATAGGTGAGGATCTTGGTGGCGCGGTCGCGCTGGCGGGCGAAGTCGAACAGCTCCTCGGTCTCGTCGATGAAGCGGGTGCTGTAGCTGTTGTTCAGGAAGGTCGGATGCCCGAGCAGGTTTTCGACAAAGGCAATATTGGTCGACACCCCGCGGATGCGGAATTCCCGCAGGGCGCGGTCCATCCGGCGGATCGCCATGTCCGGGGTCTGGCCCCAGGCGGTGACCTTCACCAGCAGCGAGTCATAGTAGCGCGTGACCACGCTGCCGGCATAGGCGGTGCCGCCGTCGAGACGGATCCCGGGGCCGGTGGCGGTGCGATAGGCGGTGATGCGGCCGTAATCGGGGATGAAGCTGTTTTGCGGGTCTTCGGTGGTGATCCGGGTCTGGAGCGCATGGCCGTTGAGGCGGACATCGGCCTGCGTGGCGGCGCCGGTGGCCTCGGCGAGGGTCTTGCCCTCGGCGATCAGGATCTGGGCGCGGACGATGTCGATGCCGGTAACCTCCTCGGTCACGGTATGTTCGACCTGGACGCGCGGGTTCACCTCGATGAAGTAGAACCGGCCGCTGTCCATATCCATCAGAAACTCGACGGTGCCGGCGCAGGTGTAATGCACATGCGCGCAGATCTTTTTCGCGAGGTCGCAGAGCGTTTCGCGCTGACCGGCGTCGAGATAGGGGGCGGGGGCGCGTTCGACGACCTTCTGGTTGCGCCGCTGCACCGAGCAGTCGCGCTCCCACAGGTGGTAGAGCGTGCCATGGCTGTCGCCGAGGATCTGCACCTCCACATGGCGGGCGCGAGTGATCATCTTTTCAAGGAAGCCGTCGCCATTGCCGAAAGCGGCTTCGGCCTCGCGGCGGCCGGCGAGGACAAGGTCGGGGAGTTCTTCCGGGGTCTCGATCGGCCGCATGCCCCGGCCGCCACCGCCCCAGCTGGCCTTGAGCATCAGCGGGAAGCCGATCTCGGCGGCCTCCTTCTGAATCGCCTCCATGTCATCGCCCAGCACCCCGGTCGCGGGGATCACCGGCACACCGGCGTCGATGGCGATCTGGCGCGCGGAGGCCTTGTCGCCGAGCGCGCGCATGGTTTCGGCCTTCGGACCGATGAAGGTGATGCCGGCGGCGTCGCAGGCGTCGACGAAATCGGGGTTTTCCGACAGCAGCCCGTAGCCCGGGTGGATCGCGTCGGCGCCGGAGGCCTTGGCGACGCGGATGATCTCCTCGATCGACAGATAGGCCGCGACCGGTCCGAGCCCTTCGCCGATCCGGTAGGCCTCGTCGGCCTTGAACCGGTGCAGCCCGAGCTTGTCTTCCTCGGCATAGACGGCGACCGTCTGCTTGCCCAGTTCATTGGCGGCCCGCATGATGCGGATGGCAATCTCGCCGCGGTTGGCGATCAGGATCTTGGTGAAGTCCGGCATGTCGGCTCCCGTGCTGGGATGGGTCTGGATTGCGGTCCGGTCCTGCGGCAATGTGGTGTTTCGGGGACGGGCCGGGGACGGGTTGCAGGCGCACGTTAGCGCAAACCGGGGCCAGTGCAAGGGGTTGGCGCAAGGGGCCAGTGAAAGGGGATTGCGCAAGGGGTTGGCGTGGCCGGGGGCGCTGCCCCCGGACCCCCGAGGTATTTGTGGAACAAAGAAGAGGGGGCGGAACAAAGAAGAGAGAGTCTGGAACATTAAAGGAACTTTCCCTTTCGCGGGCGGGCGGTTATCTTCTGGCGCATGAGCAGTCCTGACCCGTTCGATTTCGACCCCGCGCCGCCCCGTGA
>PDWI01009797.1_pt1 | contig 10893 bp, 14 predicted proteins | sample 1430891 | NCBI WGS metagenome assembly PDWI01 (sample SAMN01162508, study PRJNA174530) | Oral metagenome, whole genome shotgun sequencing project. | biome: Marine environment; feature: Marine mammal; material: Swab sample of the gingival sulcus; isolation source: swab sample of gingival sulcus... | reverse complement strand
ATTGCTTTTGATGAAAGTAAAGTTTTAAGTTTTTATAAGATAGGTGATATTGCCTTTGGCATTGATGGAGTTAAAGATGTAATAAATTATACCATCAATGGTGGAAACTCTAGTTTAAGTACTAGGATAGATGAGTTTTTTTATTTAAGTGAGGTGGTAATAAATGGCAGTTAATTCTAGGGATATGTTGCCAAAGTATTTGCTTGAAAATGAAATGCTGTCTGATTTATTTAAAGTAGAAAATATTGCTATAAATGATTTTTATGATTATGTATTAAGGCTTAAAGATGAGTTTAATATAACAAGTGCAGATGAGATGCTTAGTAGATACGAAAAGATATTTGATTTAAAAGGTAGTGGCGATAAGGCTGATAGAATAAGAAAAATACTACTTAAATTAAACACTAGAGGTTCTTGTAGAAAAAAGGATATTGAGGAGTTGGTAAGTTTTATAACAGGCTGTGATAGTGAGGTTATAGAGCATTTTTCAGATTATAGTTTTGATATAGTCGCAGGGGCATTTATAGATATAAATAATAAGGTTATAGCTGATGTAAATGCAGGGCTTGAAGAGATTAAGCCAGCACATATAGCTTTTAAACTCATACTAGCCCTAGAAAGTATAAAGTTAAAAAATAAGAATGATTTAATTTTTGATTTATTAGATATTGTTTTTAATCATAATGCTTTTGGTGAAGAAAAACACTATCTTGATGGTTCTTATTTGCTAGATGGGAGTAAGCTGCTCGATTGTGGCATTTTGAAAAAATTATCATTAAGTTATTTTGAAGTAAAAGCGAAAATTAAAAATAATAACACGTGTGAAATTAAGATAGAGAGGAATTGATATGAAAGGTGTAGTTACAAGGTATAGAAGAAATAAATTAGCATTAATAACAAGTGGAATTATACACAGTATTCCTAAAATTAAATATATGGCTTTTGGTGATGGAGGTGACACAAGTGATGGCGAGTTGAAAACTCCGTCAGATTTACAAAATAGCCTTTTTAATGAAATACAAAGATTTGAAGTTGGTACACCACAAATTATAGATGCAAGTACTGCAAGATATGTAGTAGAGCTTGCAGAAAATGAACTTGTGGGAGTAAGTATAAATGAAGTGGGACTTATAGATGATAATAATAAATTGTGTGCTATAAAGACCTTTGTAAGCAAGACAAAAGCTGATGATGAAAAATTTGTATTTACTTTTGATGATGAATATTAGGAGGCGATATGGCTAATTACTTAATTGATAATAGTACATGGAATGAGCAAATAAGGAAATTGCAAAACAATGATAAGGCGAGTGCTGAGGAAGTTTTTAATCCACTTTTTTCTAAAACTTTAAATAATGTATTTTATCTGAAAAGGATTCAAGATGACTTAATAGAGTTTAAAGAAATAGCTGAGGAGAAACTTAGAAAAGGTGCTCATAAAATAGGAGATGTAGTTGTAACAACACGCACTGATTTAGAAGACAAATGGTTATTATGCAATGGTGAACCTATTAATCAAGACGAGTATCCTGATTTGTATAATTTACTTGATGAAAGGGTAAAAGTAATAACAAAAGGATTACTGCCTTTTACCAAAAATGGATTTTTTCATCATTATCATCATATGTTTGCACAAGTATGTGTTGGTGATGATGATAAAAGATATTTGCTCGTTCATCAAACCCAGTCATACAATAGTTCTAATACAAAATATTATCAAGTATATAAGAAGTGCCTTGAGGATAATACACCAATGCAGGTGTTATTTGATGCAAGTACAACTTCTTCGGGTAGTAGCTATACTCGTGCAATAGGTGAAAATAGCAGAATTAAGAAATTTAAAAATATTATTGCGGTTGAAAACTATACAAGTTCATCTAAAAATACTTTTAAAATTAAGACAATTAATATTTCGGATTTCACATTTCATAACTATATTATTAATACATCTAGCTTAAATAGTATTTTAAATAGCAATGGAGCTAGTAGTGGCGAAAGAATGTATTATGGAAGAATTAATACTAATGGTAGTAAGTGGTTTATTGCAAGTACAAAAGAGACGGCTAAAGGAGTAGCCCTTGCAAGTAAGTATGGAGCAATAAGTGGAACTTATATTAATGATGTATATAGACCTTTTGCTTTGTTTAATGGACAAGATGTTAGAAGTTATAATGATGTACCTTTTGTATTTGAAAAAATAGAAGTGCAAGGAGTTGAATATTTTATAATAATGACAAGAGTAAGGACAAATTCAAGTTCGAATAGATACATTAACGTTATGCTATTAGATATCAATAATTTAGATACTATTTATAATAGAACGTTAAATATTGAAGATGAATTTAAACTTACAGTTGATAAAAATACAAGGATATTAACGTCAAAGGATATAATCTGTTTAACGAAAGATACAATTATTAATGTTTTGAAATTTAATAATTTATCTAGTGACCCAGAAATAATTCACATTGATACAGAGGTAGATAATTTACCAGTAAATATTGGTGATATTATAAAAGTTGTAGACATTAATAATTGTGTAAGTATAGGTGGAAAAGTATGTGATGAATATAAGAATGTAATAGTATCAAGTAAACCATTATATTTTAAGTCTGAATTAAATAGACAGAAAATGCTTGTATTTGAGGACAGAATTATATTTCCATTTATTGCAAAAAGTCATTTGTATGATGCTTATGTAGAACGTAATCATAATAGTCAAGATTTTAAACAAGTAGAAAGTTATGAAGAAGGTGACATTTTAATGTTCTTTGAAATAGGTAGTAATGGGGATTTAGTTAAATGCGAAGATATTCCATTTTTTTATGGTGAGGATATCTCGGTTATTGACGGATTTGTATGTACCTTTGATATTTCTGCGAATAACAATCCTAAATTAACTGTTTTTGAAATACAAAAAGGCAAGTTTTTGCCTATAAAAAATACAGACTATACTAAATATTATATAAAGGCTAAGGAGTGATAGTAAGAAATATTAAGAATTTATATAAGTAAATTAATGTATTAAATAAAAATGTAAATAGAAAGGAATTAGAAACTATGAAAAACATTGATTGGACTAGAAAATTAACAAGTAGGAAATTATGGACAAGTGTAGCAAGTTTTGTAACGCTACTTATTGTAGCACTTACAGGAGAAAAGGACACGGCAGTCGAAGTAGCTGGACTCATTATGGCAGGAGCAACAGTAATTGGATATGTAATAGGTGAAGGTCTTGCTGATGGTGGAAGAAATAATGATATACCAACATTAAAGGAGTAAGTATGTTTTTAATGAATTTAAAATTTGACGAAAAATCTAAAATTAAAGCAATCCAAAGAGCCATATCAGTTGTAGCTGATGGCTCTTTCGGAAGCTACACTCTTGATATTATGTATAGGTTTTTTGCAAGACCTACAAAGCCTTATTTACTTAATGCTTATGGCTCGTGCATAATTATAGGACAAGCAAAGAATGTTAATATAATCAGTAGTGAAGACAAAGGCACAAAGCATTATAAAAACTCTATTAGTGGTACATTTAGTACTGGTGGCGAGCCAATATCAATAACTGTCAATAATGGTAAGGTAGTAAGACCTTGGAGTTGTCATATTTTAGAAAAAAGACCAGAAAGCGTTATTTATTATGATGGCGAAAAGGTGGGTATAGAACGTGAACAATATGCAAGTTCCTTGTTAGCCAAACACCCTGATACAAAATGGGCGATAGGTGGCTTAGGTCTAGTTAAAGATGGTGATTATACATACTTTGATCCTAAGTTAGAAGGCTTTTGTGGTCGCTTTAGTGATGTGCTTAGACGTACTAGCCATACAGTCATTTATGAGGACAAATGGGGTTATGTAGGACTAATGTTTGTAAAAAATAAAAATACTCGTCAGATACTTAGAATACTTAAAAATCTTGGTGTTAAAAATGCAGTCCAACTTGATGGTGGACACATAGGCAGTATAAATGCTAATGGGTATAAGTACAATGTAAGTCAAAGGCAACTATCGGTTATTCAGATGAAAGAGGTGTAAAAATGGCTGATTTTAAGGATATAAGATTAAGTAAAAATTTTACTCTACACGAATTTTGCAATACCAAGGATGGATACGCAGTTAAGCTACCAGATATAAGCCTTGTAGAGAATCTACAAAGACTTAGAGATATAGTGGGTAGGGTCACTATCACAAGTGGTTATCGCACACCAGCATTTAATAAAAAGTGTGGTGGGAGCAAAAACAGCTATCACCTTAAAGGTATGGCAGTTGATGTTCGCTTTAACTTTAAAGACTGGAATCAGCAAAGCCTACTAAAATTATTAAGTGGGTTAGGTTTTGGTAATGTAGGTTTTTATTATAAAGGTAAAAATTTAGACAGACTACATCTTGATATTGGCACACCTTGGAAGAATTGGCAAATTTACAAGAATATAGCCTACAAGGTATATAATATAAAATAGTTTATTAAAATTCCTTATCTAATGGACTTAACCTCTAAATAAATTTATTAGAGAAAGGATAATTTTATGAACAGTGTAATCGGTTGGGTAGGTGGAAAAAGGCAGTTAAGAGAAAAAATAATTGCTGAATTTCCACCTGCTTTTAAAATGTATGTTGAAGTTTTCGGAGGTGCTGGTTGGGTACTTTTTGCAAGGGAAAAACACGCAAAGGAAGAGATATATAATGATTTTAATTCTGACCTTGTTAATATGTTTAGGTGTATTAAATATCATTCTGACGAATTAAAAAAAGAACTTAAATATATGTTATCAGCAAGAGAGAATTTTAATGATTATAAGAAACTTATAGAACTTAAAGGCTTAACGGATATACAAAGAGCTGCTAAATTTTTCTACATTATAAAAAGCAGTTTTGGAGCAAAAGGAACATCATATGCAACAAGGGGTAGAAGTTTAGAGAATAATATTGCAAAGTTTGACGAATTAGCAAAAAGACTTGATAAAGTGGTAGTAGATAACAAAGACTTCGAAGAACTTATAAAGTTATATGATAAGGAAGAAACGCTTTTTTATTTAGACCCACCATATTTTGGCACAGAGAGATATTATAATGGTAGAAATGTACTCTTTACAAGAGAAGATCACGAAAGATTAAGTGATTTATTAAAAGGTATCAAGGGTAAGTTTTTATTATCGTATAATGACTGTGAAGAAATAAGAGAGCTTTATAAAGGCTATAATATAATAGAAGTAAGTAGAAAAGAAACCTTATCAACGAAAGGTAAAAACAGTTGTAGTTATAATGAAATATTGATTAAAAATTATTAAAAAGGTTCGAAAAACGTGCAAAAAGTTCGAAAAACGAACATTTTATTGATTTTAAAACTAATCTCTAATATTATTCTAACAGAGGTTGAAGTTCATTATGATAAAAAGTAATTTACCTAAACTATTAGGCGAAAGACGGATGAAACAAGCCGATTTATCAAAACTTACAGGAATAAGACGGCAAGCAATATCAGACATCTATTATGGAATAAACATATCTATAAAAATGGAACATTTAGATATACTATGTAGAGTCTTAGACTGTAAGATAGAAGATATATTCGTCTATACACCACCAAAAGTTAGCAAATAAATAAGCTAGCGAAAAAGACCATTTAACTTGCGATTAAAAAGCATTTAAATGGTCTTTTTTTATATTTAAAAATAAGGTTGTTTTGTCAAATGGTTGTCTCAAAAAATAATACTTAAATTTGTTTTTTATTTTGTCCTTTTTGTCATTTATCGTGGCGAGCGACAATAGTAAGTTTATTAGAGTTCACCAAAGCTATCTTCTAAATATGGACTATATTGAGGGAATTAGTAGGTATAATATAACTTTGTTTAACAAAACTATTATTCCAGTATCTAGAAGGAAATATAAAGCAGTTGAGAAAAGACTTATTGAAGAAGGAGTGGCATAAGTATGATGTTTAGTATAGTAGATGTATTAGTAATGATTGCTGAAGTATGGGTTTATAACAGAATGGGTGAAATCTTTTTAAAACGTAAAAAGATGAAAAAACCTTATAAAATCATAATAATTATAAGTATAGTTTTAATGCAACAAGGATTGTTATTTATAAGTAATATATATATAGCACTTATTTTAGAAGTTTTACTTTATTTGGCATTTTACCATCTTTTATTTAGGGGCGGATTGGCAAAGAAATTTCTTCTTTATTTATCAACAATGATAATGTTCGTTTTATCTACATACATAAGTGGTACTTTTATATCATATATCAAAGGTGCTAGTGATTTATCATTTTCATCCGCTAGATTAATTAGTATTTCAAACTTATTTATAATGCTTGTTATCCTATTGTTACTAGATATATTATTTAAAGGCAAGAATACTAATATAAATGTAAGATGGGAGCTATTTTTATTAATTCCACTTACTACACTTATAGGAATTTTAGCTGGCTTGCTATATGACCTTGAAACTATGCTTGAGAGTAGCATAGCTTTTCCCATAATTATACTATTTATAAATATTTTTTCGTATTATATTATGGCGAATAATATTTCTATTAGGGAAGAAAAAAATAGAAAACGTATGAGTGAAAGGCTTATGGAAAATAAGATAATAGCATATGAGGAGCTCGGCAAGAGATATTATGAGAGGCGAAAACTTGTCCATGACTATGATAATAGTTTAATGTGTATATCTGATATGATTAAGCAAAATAAAATAGACGAGTGTAATTCTTATATTCAGGGACTTACCCAGCATTACAAATTATCAAAAAATATTATAAATACAGGAAATTTATTAATAGATACCCTAGTAAGTATTAAATATCAGATGGCATTAGATAAGGGCATCTATCTTAGTATAAATTTATGTAATTTAAAGGACCTTGCCATAGATGAATATGACTTATTTAGCATACTATCTAACTTATTAGATAATGCTATAGAGGCTTGTGAAAAGTTAAAAAAATATGATAAAGAAATACATTTAGATGTAAGTAGGGGCGATAAGCTAAAGATTCAGATACGAAATCCAATAGAAAAGAAACTTTATGTTGATGATGACCTTATTGAAACCTCAAAGAAAGATAAGGACAGTCATGGAATGGGCATGCAAATAATAAGAGATTTTGTAAATAAAAACAATGGAATAATTAGTATAAAAACAGATAATAATGAATTTTTATATATTATTGAGTTTGATAATAAATAAAAGGATTATTAATGTGTAGCAAGAAATGAGTATAGTTTAGGTGAGCTAAGCTATACTTTTTTAATGCCCATTTTTTAAAAATCAAGCCCTTTTTCCATAAAAAAATGACCAATTTCGTCGAAAAATGACCATTTTCGACATAGGTATTGAAAAAAATAATTTTTGGAGTATAGTAATTTTTGGATGGAGGGTAAGTAAAAATTGAAAAATTTGTTGAGATAGGAGTTTGTTTAAAAGTAGTTATGGAAAAAACAATTTCAGTAAATATTATGGTATGCAATGAAGAGAGATCTATTCTTAGGTGTATAAAAAGTGTTATGGAGCTTGCAGATGAAATAATAATTATTGATACAGGTTCAAAAGATAAAACCATTGAAATAATTGAGGGGATAGATACTGATAAAATAAAGTTGTTTTATGAGCCGTGGAATGATAATTTTGCCGAGATTAGAAATAAAATGATTGAAAAATCTAATTGTGATATCATATTTCAAATTGATGCAGATGAGTATTTATGCCCATCACAAGACATAGATCAAATAAGAAAAGACTTATTAACTATTGATAAAAGTTTAGGTGCAATGCCAAGGATAATAGATATTAATGGTAGTGAGTTGGGGAGAGGGCCTGTTAGAATTTTTAAAAATTTTAGTGGATATTATTATTTTGGAGATATTCATGAGGAAGTAAGAAATGAAAGAGAGTTTAGTAAGGAATTATTAGATATTCAAATTATCCACGACGGATATACATCTAGCGTTATAAAAGCTAAGAATAAAGCGGAAAGAAATAAAAGAATATCGTATAAAATGTCCAAAAAAGAGAACGACAATCCAAGATGGCGAGCTAATTATATTAAAGATTTATTTTATTATGAAAAAGATAAATTAAAAGTATTAAAAGAAATCAACTTATTTATTAAAGATTATGATAAGTATAAAAAGGAAGATATGTTTAATATTTTAGAATATTTAAAGATATTAAAATCATATTTAGAAATTATATATACGAATAAAATGGATGTGGGTTTGAATCAATTGAGAATAGACTATCCTTGTAATATTGATGTATATTTTTTAGGTTTACTGCTTATTCAAAAAAAAGTTAAAGAAGATACTAAAGAAATTAATAATATTTTAGAGGAGTATAGTAGCAGAGATTTAAATAAATGTAAAAGTTTTTTTGATAAAACAGGTAAACATATAGATTATTTGTTTTTCGAAACTTATTATTTACTTAACGATTATGCAATGATAGAAAATTTTTATAATAGATTAAATAAAAGAGTTAAGGCTCAAATATATGAAGAAAAAATAAAAAAGATATCGAGTATTTTTGATAAATATTTGTAGTTATTGGGATAGAGATATTTTGAGATAGAAGATATCTAGCTTAAGAGTTTTAGCTGTAAAAAGTATATTATGTGTGCACACTTATATAGAATTGAAACTTTTAAATAAATTAAGAAAAGACAAGGAGATTTTATGGAAAATTTTGTAATTTTAAATGATGAAAAACTATTTGATATAGTTGGAGGAAGTGGATATGGTTGTACTGGAAGTTCACATCAAGATAATAAAGATGAGAAAAAAACTATGGTACCTAAAGGACATTATCCAGGTTGGGCAAAAATAGTACATAGTATATTTACCCAAGGTAGTTTAGGTTGTGAAAACTGGTCATACTAATTTTGATAAAAGTGTAAAATTTATATACAATTTTTGTCAAAAATAAAATATATCAAGCCCTAATACAAATAATATTATTTGTATTAGGGTCTTAAAAAGTAAATTAAAAATTTATCATGTAAGTTTTTCGTACGTTAAAGGAAGGTTTTACTATGAATTATAAAATGAAAAGAATATTTGTACTAAGTGTAGTGTTTATTATAGGACTTACATTGGGGTTAGGCATAAGTCAGCAATTAAATATAAAAAATAAGTCCACTTTTGATACAGTACTAGAAAACATATTAAATTATGCAAGTACAGATAAAGATATAAACAAGACTGATTTGGAGAGTACAGCTATAAATGCTATGCTAAAAATCCTAGATGATGAGTATTCTATATACTTAGATGCTGATAAATATAGCAAATTAAAAGAAAATTTATCGGGAAAGTATAGTGGCTTAGGTATTAGAACTATGCCAAAAGTAAAGGGTGAACCTTTTATATTAGATAGAGTTTATAAGGGTACAGATGCCTATAAAAAAGGTCTTGTAGAAGGTGATTTCATAAATAAGATAAATGGTGTAGACATAAGTGAAGTGGGTAGCTTTAACGAGGTTAGAGATTTAATTCATAAAAATGCTGATATTAGAGTGGAACTTAGTGTTTTTAGACCTAGTACAAATGAGAGTAAAGAGTATATAATATCAGGCGAAAAGGTAGAAATTAAGGTAGTGGACGGTGTTATGCTAAGCGATGATACTGGCTATATTTCTTTATTACAAGTAAGTTCTAATATAGATAAGAAATTTAAAACTATTTTAAAAAGGCTAAAAAGCGAAGGGATGAAGAAACTTATCTTAGATTTGAGGGGAAATGAAGGTGGTGAAGTTAATACCGCTGCTCTTATAGAAGGTATGTTTTTAGATGAAAAAGTAAAGACAATATGTAGATATAAAAATAAAAGAAATGGAGAAGAAGTAGGAATTATAAATGTAGAAGAACAAGTATTTTCTGGAGAATTAATTATCTTAGTAGACAATAATACAGCTTCAGCTTGTGAGATGATAGCAGGTAGCTTGAGTGATTTAGGAAGGGCAAAAATCATCGGTGAGCAAACTTATGGTAAAGGGTCCATGCAAACTATCATAGAAGATAAAAATAATAATTCAGCACTTAAACTTACCATATCTAATTATGTATCAGCTGCTGGTTCTTATATAGATGGGATAGGTATAAAACCAGATATTGTAGTGGAACAATCACCATTTTTAAGTAGTTTAGGGTATATAAATGAAGACCCTAATAGGTCAAAAATAAGGCTTAATAATATGAAAGTTATATTAAGTGAAAAATATGGAGAGAATAAGGCTATAAAAATGAGTCAAAATGGTGATTTACAATTAAAAAGAGCGATAGAAGAATTAAGTAAATAGGATAAGTTATGTTATTAATAGAATTAGTTTTTACCTTTGTTAAGATTATATTAGAAGTAGCTTTTGATATATTTGAAATATTTGTATGTGCAGAGGTTGAAGAAAAAGTTTTAAATATTATTAGAAAGAGTTAATACTAATATCAATTAAAAATATGTTCCTATGAAATCCGAGTTCTCGAAATTGCTACACAATTTCTGCGGCAACTTCCCTTCGGTAAGATTGCTTTGATTTGCCCTACAGTATAGAGGAAAACTGTAACTTTATAATTACTAAAGGGAACTTCTAAAAACTCCATTTTATACCATCATCCACCTCTGAAATACTTATTTTATAAGATTTCTCGGTGGATGTAAGGTGGTTTTTAGAAGTTCTTTAAAGATAGAATCTAAATCGGATTTCATTACGAAAAATTATAACGCATTTTTAATTGAGATTAGTATAAAAATGCAAATAAAATATTAATATTTAAATTGTGGAGGTATTATTATTAAATTATTTTTAAGAGTACTAATTACAATATTAAAAGTTTTTAGTTTTTTGGTGCTTTCTTTGATGTGGGGTAATGAAGAGGCTATTCTTGAG
>PDWI01009796.1_pt1 | contig 10894 bp, 11 predicted proteins | sample 1430891 | NCBI WGS metagenome assembly PDWI01 (sample SAMN01162508, study PRJNA174530) | Oral metagenome, whole genome shotgun sequencing project. | biome: Marine environment; feature: Marine mammal; material: Swab sample of the gingival sulcus; isolation source: swab sample of gingival sulcus... | reverse complement strand
AAGACCTCTCTCAAGTTCAGGATTGCCCGATGTCTAAAAAGAAAATAGTAAATGAATGTCTAACTTAAAAAACGGTCAACCTTATTTAGGGATGTTCAAATTTTGTTGTTGGGTATTGGGAGTTGGATATTGGGTGTTCCAAAGGTAAAGTATTAAAAGCCAGAGTCTAATGGCTAAAACCTTATGAACTTTCAACACATTAACGAATCGTCACATTATCACATTATCGCATTGCTCTCGCCTAAGCGTAGTTTGTAACTACGCTTCACTATATTCTATCTATTTGAAATAGAATATTTATAAGTAAAACAATATTAAAAGGCAATACTTTATTTTCGTGCATTACAAATGCACAATAATAAAAAAGCGTAGATGCAATCTACGCTTAGAGTACTACTTATAAATGATTAACAGAAAAAAACTTTATGAACTTTCAATATATTAACGAATTAGCTGTTTATTTGTAAGGAGACCTAACAGGTTTTTGAAACCTGTTCATCTCTAGTCATATTCTCATAATAATTTATAAATCACCATTTTGAATTAATAATGAATAAAAACACAAAAAAACAAGCTGAAATTTTTTATCTAGTACACGGTTCTTTATATCGAAATGATATTCATACAGACGATGATTCTGATGATGACGTATTTGATATAAAACGTGAATTTAGGGGTGCCAATGTTTTAGAGATAAGAGAAAAAGCTTTTAATTATTTTCAAAGCCTTTTGGAAGTAATGTTAGAATCAAAAGGTTTGGTTTATAAGAGTGATGAACAAGCCCAAGAGGATTTAAAAGATTTTTATTTTACCGGTATTCAAGATGTGTCTCCCAAAATGCTCACTAGGAGTAAATTTGCTCATTTACAAGATATGGGAATTACTGTTGAAAGAGATGCTGATAAATATCTCGAAATTTTATTCTGCCAAACATCAGAAGTGCCCTATGTTACCAAAAGTGGCATGGAGTGTTATGAAGGATTTAAAACCATTCGTTATTTTGGCTATAAACATGAGGATAAAAAACAAGAGATTGTTAAAAATTTGAAAGAAGAACAAAAGTATTTAAATAAATAATTAAAATTAAACCTATGAATGAAATTTCAAAAAGAATCATACGGTACAGAAATAGTGAGACTATTTCTAAACTAAATGAGTTTTATTCCAAAAAATCTTTAATGGAAATTTATGGAGTGAATAGAAAGGAGATTAGACATACTTCATTTTTAAAATGGCTTTTTTCACCAACTAATGAAGTGTCTAAGGTTGCAGTAGAAAGGTTGTTGCAAATAATAATTAACAATCGATTTTTTGATAAAGAAAAAATATCCGAAGAACTTTATACAAGTTTAGTTTTAGGTAAATTTGAGCGTTTTCTTTATAAAGTAACAGAAAATTACCATTTTCAAAATAAATCAAATAGAGGAGAAATAGATTTGCTTATTGAAGTTGATATTAATAATTCTCCTATAAAAATTGTTTTAGAAAACAAGGTTGATAGTAATGAAAATGATAATCAAACAATTAAATATTATAATTATTTCAAAGATAATACAGAAACTATATTTTTTGTTTATCTAACTCCTATTAGTACGATTGAATTAGAAAAATTGGAAGAAGTTGAATGTAAAAGTAAAGAGTTTATTCAAATCAATTATCAATCAATAGTGGATGAAATAATTGAACCTATTTTAAATACAACAAAAAATACAGATATAAAATATATTCTTAATGACTATTTAATAGCATTAAGTAATTCTAATCAAGAACAAAAAACAAAATTTAATTTTATGGCTATTTCAGAATACGAGAATGAACTTTTACAAAAGTTTTGGGAAGAAAATAAAGATTTAGTATTAAAAGCAATTGAAGCTTCAAAAGAAAACTATCATCTTGAACCAGAAATAAGAAAAGAGGCTGAAGAAATAAGTGACTTTGTAAATAATAAAAAAGAAAAAATAGGAGCTTATGTAAAAAGAAAGTTTAAGGAAATAGTAAACCAAGCCAAACTTGAAGAAAATGAAGTTTCCAATTTACAAAATAAAGAGTATTGTAAGAAAACATTAGGAATAAATTATCCTTTTTTAAGAGAGTTTGATGATAGTAAACCTCAGCGTTATTGGAAAGAGTTTATTGAAATAAATAACCAAAAATATTATATGTGTTGTGAGTGGATTGAGAAATATCGACAGCAGTTTGATAATTGGTTAAATCAGTATTCGTAAATAAAATTATCATTACAAAAAAACAACCGCTACTTAAATAAGGTAGCGGTTGTTTTTTGTACCTCTTAAAAGGTATTCTATTTCAATTCCAATCCCATATTGTAGAACATAAATGCCCATTTGTCAGACTGTTGTTCTATAATTTTGCTCATAGGGGTTCCGGCACCGTGTCCCGCATTGGTTTCAATACGGATTAAAGTTGGAACATTGCTTTTGTTTACAGCTTGTAAACGAGCTATAAATTTAAATGAGTGAGCAGGAACTACTCGGTCGTCATGGTCAGCAGTGGTTACCATTGTAGCAGGGTACTGAACGTTTTCTTTGATGTTGTGGATAGGAGAGTAAGCGTATAGATATTCAAACATCTCTTTGCTATCCTCACTACAACCATATTCAGGAGTCCAACCCCAACCAACAGTAAATTTATGGAATCTTAACATATCCATAACACCTACAGCAGGGAAAGCCACTTTAAATAAATCAGGGCGTTGAGTCATACAAGCACCGACCAATAAACCTCCGTTGGAACCACCTGCAATAGCCAAACGCTCTTTGCTTGTGTAATTTTCTTTAATAAGGTATTCTCCGGCAGAGATAAAATCGTCGAACACGTTTTGCTTTTGCATTTTCATACCTGCTTCGTGCCATTTCTGACCATATTCGCCTCCACCTCTTAAATTCGCCACAGCGTAAACACCACCATTGTCTAATAAAATAATATTAGAAACACTAAACGAAGGGGTTAAATCAATATTGAAACCGCCATAACCATATAGTAGAGTAGGGTGGCTTTGGTCTTTTTTCAAACCTTTTTTATACACCAAGAACATAGATACGTTAGTTCCGTCTTTAGAAGGATACCAAACTTGTTCAGCAACATAATCTTCAGGATTGAATTTAACCTCCGGCTTGTAATATACCTTAGAACTTTTGGTTTTTACATCATATTCAAAAATAGTATATGGATAAGTGAAAGAAGTAAATCCATAGTATAATTTACTGTCTTTTTCTTTTCCGGAGAAACCACTGGCAGAACCAAATGTAGGTAATTTAACCTCTTCTATATTCTTGCCGTTATAGTCCATTTGATAGACCTTGGTAGAAGCATTTTCTAAATAAGAAACAAACATTTTACCGCCACCTGTAGTTACGGAATTGAGTTTGATTTCCTTTTCAGGAATAATTTCTTTCCAATGTTTCTCATCAGCTTGATTTGGAGAAACGCCTACCAATTTATAATTAGGCGCGTCCTTATCTGTTAAGAATAAAAACTGACCACCTTTGTAATCCACAACGCTACCTTGTTGCTGAAAGCCGTTTACCAAAGTTTTCCACTCCGGTTTTAACGAAGGTTTTGCGTAATAAATATTAACGCCTTGTGTACCATCCATTTCCGATAAGAACATATATTCTTTGTTTTCGGTCAAGCTAACAGTGTAGTATAATTTAGGCTCTTTTTCGTTGATAAATACCAATACATCTTCTTCTTGAGGTGTTCCTAACTTATGGTAATAAATAGAGTGGTACTCGTTAGCACCAGAAAAATCCTTACCATTTTTAGGCTCAGGGAAACGGCTGTAAAAGAATCCGCCGTCATACCAAGAAGCTCCTGAAAATTTAACGTATTTTACTTCATCATCAAGATACTGGTTGGTAGCAATGTCTTTCACTTTGATTTCAGACCAGTCGGAACCGGCTCTGTTAATAGCTACAGCCATATATTTGTCATCTTTAGAAGCACCTGCCATATGCGCGGTAACAGTACCGTCATCAGACATTGTATTAGGGTCTAAAAATACAGTTTCTTTTCCGTTTTCTCCTTTCTTGAAGAATGTAACAGATTGATTTTGTAAACCATTGTTCTTAGAAAAGAAAAAATAATCGCCTACTTTGTGAGGAGCAGAAACGCGGGGGTAATTATACAAATCGCTTAAACGTTGAGCAACTTCTTTTTTACCCGGTAATTGATTAAGATAATCGAAAGTTAATTTGTTTTCTGCTTTTACCCAAGCTTCTGTTTCTTTACTTCGGTCGTCCTCTAACCAACGATAAGGGTCGGCTACTTTAGTGCCAAAATACGTATCAACAGTATCAACGGTTTTGGTAGTAGGGTATTTTAAAGGCATATTGTCTTTTTGCTTGGAAGAAGGCGTTTGGCATGACCAAAGTAAAGCTAAAGCCGCACTTCCCATTATTATTCTACGCATCATTATTGGTTATTCGTTATTTGTTAAGTTTTATAGTGTACTCAAAGTATTCCATAATAGGATTAGACAACACGTCTTTACAAATGGCTTTTACTTTGTTTTCAGCTTCTTGCTCGTTTTCAGCTTCTAAAGTTAAGGTAATGTGTTTACCTATTCTAACATCTTGAACTGTTTTAAAACCAATGTTATGTAAAGTATTGGTTACTGCTTTTCCTTGAGGATCTAATAAAGCCTTTAAAGGCATAACGTCTATTTCAACTAAATAATTCATATTTGAAAAAAAATTAATGTTTCTACTTTTTTAATAGTTTATTGTATATATAATGTATCAGGCACAAAAGTATATAAAGAAAAATAATTAGGGGTAAACTGCTGATAAGAATATGAAAAATTTCATTTAACCAACTGCCTACACCTGTTTGTTGATAAGTGCGCCCTAACAAAATGGTCTTTTGAATGATTCTTTCTCCTATTAATAATAAGGTGCTTACAAAGAAAATAAATTGAATTTTATATTTTTTAAAAGATAAACTTTTCATTTTTAGCGAAAACATAGGCAAAGGCGACACTAATAGAAAAGAGCATACTAAAATAGTGAAAAATAAACAGTAGCTATGCCCAAAAAAGAAATTGATTTTATTGAAAGGGTTATGAAACATCATAATGGGCAAACTAGCGTATATAATGGCATTGGAAGGTGTTGGAAGACCAATAAAACTTTCTGTTTGTTGGTCATCTACATTAAAATGTGCCAGTCTTAGTGCTGAAAAAACAGGAATTAAAAGAATGCTTGATAAAAGCATCATTTGTTCGTAATTAAGAGCATCTAATTTTAGTTGTTCTATTAAAAGGTTGGTTTTCATAATATGAAAGGCGATGACCGCCGGAGCAACTCCAAAACTAATCATATCCGCTAGAGAGTCTAATTCTTTACCCATAGGAGAGTAAGCTTTTAAAGCTCTGGCAGAAAGTCCGTCTAAAAAATCGAATATAGCTGCTATTAAAATACAATACCCGGCCCAGTCAAGCCGCGATTCAAAAGCAAATATAATAGACAAGACACCACAAACTACATTTAAAGAAGTGATGAAATTAGGTATATATCTCGTTATTTTAAGCATAAGATATAATTTTTTAGTATTATTTCTGTTATAATTAACGAAGATACAAAGATATTGAAATAAAAGGATTATATTAGATGTTTATTAATTCTTTTGCTTAACTATTTTTATTTATTTGATTAAAAGTATATTAGCTGAAATAAATAAGGTGAAAAAAACGTGTTTTATATGAAAATAAGAAGAAATATGTCTCTTTGGACAAAAATACTTGGTCTATTTTGTGTTTTATTTTACTTTTCCAATGAGAGTATAGCTCAAAAATATAGTAACGACTTTTTGAATATAGGAGTTGATGCCAGAGCCTTTGGAATGGGGGGGAGTACAGTAGCTTCCACAGAGGGTGTTAATGCAGGTTATTGGAATCCGGCAGGTTTGGTTTTGCAAAGAAATGATTGGGAAGTCAGCTTAATGCACGCTGAATATTTTGGAGGTATAGCCAATTTCGATTATGGAGCCGCTTCTTATAAGTACAGCGATTCTTTGGCTTTTGGTTTTTCAGCCATTCGTTTTGGTGTAGATAATATTCCGAATACCTTACACTTAAAAGATGCGCAAGGTAATTTGCGGTATGATAGAATCAAGAAATTTTCAGCGCAAGATTTAGCTTTTTTGTTTTCTTTTTCAAGAAAGTCGAAAGTTAAGGGATTGCGTTATGGTGGAAATGTAAAATTGATTAGGCGTATTACAGGGGAGTTTGCTTCTTCTTGGGGCTTTGGTCTTGATGTTGGTGTGCAGTACGATTGGCGTAATTGGACGTTTGCAGCAATGGGTAAAGATATTACTTCAACATTCAATGCTTGGAGTTTTAATAATTCTGAATTAGAAGAGGTGTTCTTGTTGACCGGTAACGCTCTTCCTGAAAATTCAATAGAATACACTGTTCCTCAGTTGATTTTAGCTAGTTCTTATCTTTGGAAAATAACTGAAAAAATAGCTTTGTTGAGTGAGTTGGGTGCTAATTTTACGTTTGACGGAAAAAGAAATACCCTTGTTAAATCGAACTTTTCCAGCTTAGAACCTCGTTTAGGTTTAGAGATGAATTATAAGCGTGTTATCTTTTTAAGAGCAGGTGTTAATAATTTTCAGAAAGCCTCTAATATAAAGCTTAGAAATCAAAATGTAATACAGCCGTCTTTGGGTATGGGTTTCTCTTTTTGGAAACTTCATTTAGATTATGCAATGACCAAATTGTTTGTTGGAGAAGAATCTTTATACACGCACGTATTTAGTTTGAAATTGAATATTAATAAACCCAAGCTTCAAGAGAATAAAGTGAGTTATTAAGTCGGTAAATTAAAAATAAGGTTTAAAGAATAAGGAATTTGAATTTTTTTAAGTTCCTTATTTCTATTTAAAATAATACAATAAATACATATAAATGATTGATGCTATTTTTACACATAGAAGTATAAGGCAGTTTAAGCCTGATACGATTTCTGAAAAAGATTTAAATTTAATTTTAAAAGCTGCTTCACGAGCTTCAACCACCGGTAATATGCAGGTTTACAGTGTAGTGGTAAGTGAAAGCGAAGAAGTGAAAAATCAACTTTGGGAGGCTCATTTTAAGCAAGATATGGTTAAGCAGGCTCCTGTGGTTTTAACTTTCTTAGCAGATTTCAATCGTTTTAATAAATGGTGCTTACAACGCAATGCACAGCCGGGCTACGATAATTTTCTGTCTTTTTACACCGCTTCTATAGATGCACTTTTAGCGGCTCAAAATGCAGTGTTACAGGCAGAAGAATTGGGTTTGGGAGCTTGTTACTTAGGTACAACGACCTATATGGCTCAAAAAATAATTGATATTTTAAAGTTGCCAAAAGGTGTGGTTCCTGTTACTACTGTAGTATTGGGTTATCCTAATGAAACGCCTGAATTAACAGACCGTTTGCCATTGGAAGCTATTGTTCATAAAGAAGTGTATCAGGATTATAATGAAGAAGATATCAATCGTTTGTATGCTGAAAAAGAAGCTTTAGAAAGTACAAAAGAGTTGTTGAAAATCAATCAGAAAGAAGCTTTAGCTCAGATTTTTACAGATAATAGATATACCAAAAAAGACAATATAACCTTTTCTAAGCTTTTGTTAGAAGTCTTGGAGCAACAAGGGTATATGAATCAATAATAGCTTGGTGTATTTTAAAAGATACTTATGAAATATTCATCGCTAAAAATAGAGCAATTAGAACCTTATGCTATTGTTAAAATAGATAGCGGAACGCCTTTTAACACTTTGGATTTATCGGTGGTCGAAGAGTTGAAATCTCTGGTAAAAGAGGTAGAACAACTTACGACTTGTAGGGCTGTCGTGCTGACCGGTGCGGGGGATAGTTCCTTTGTTGTGGGGGCTAATCTCAAAGAGTTGATACATATTTCTCCTGAAGAAGCTTATGAAATTAGTCGTCAAGGGCAAGAGTTATTTAATGATATAGAACGTTCTAAAATACCATATATAGCAGTCTTAAATGGTTTTGCTATTGGAGGAGGATTGGAATTGGCTATGGCTTGTCATATTAGAATTGCAGAAACTCACTCACAATTGGGGTTGCCTGAAACTAAATTAGGTATTATTCCCGGTTTTGGAGGAACGCAACGTTTAACGCAGTTGGTTGGCAAGACAAAGGCTTTAGATTTACTTTTAACGGCTCGTTTGATAGATGCTGAAGAGGCATTGCGTATTGGTTTACTGAATCAAGTTGTGCCTCAAGGAGAGGGCTTTAAATCGGCTCAAAAATATGTGGAGCAACTGTTAAAGCGTTCAAGTTATGCAATGGCTATGGCCATACAATCGGTTAATGCTTATTATGATAAAGCACAAAATGGGTATCAAGTAGAGCGAGAAGGGTTTAAAAAATGTATGGCGTATGAGGACGCTCAGGAGGGAATGAAAGCATTTGCAGAAAAAAGAAAGCCGCATTTCAAAGGGGATATTTCGGATGTTTAAAATAAATGTATCTTTGTAGAATGAATTTAAAGGAATCCATACAAGGTAGAATGTCTGAGTTTTTAAGCTTATGTCAAAAACATAAAGTTAAAAAATTATATGCTTTTGGTTCTTCTGTGACTGCAGCTTTTAAAGAGGAGTCGAGTGATATTGATTTGTTGGTGGAATTAGAGCAGCAAGACCCTATCGAAAGGGGAGAAATGTTAATTAGCTTTTGGGATAAGATGGAAGCGTTTTTTCATCGTAAGGTTGATTTATTGACTTTTACTTCTATTAAAAATCCTATATTACAAGAGCAGGTTGATTTAACTAAAGTATTGGTTTATGATGGAAAGAAGCAAGAAATATTTATCTGATATTCTAATAGCGATTCGTTTAATAGAAGATTTTACTGCTGAGATAAAGAATTTCGAAGAATATTCAAATGATTTGAAAACACAAAGTGCAGTAGAGCGCCAATTGGCTATCATAGGAGAAGCTTTGAATCAGCTTTATAAATTAAATACAGGAATTGTTATTGAGAATGCTAAACAAATTATAGCCTTTAGAAATAGACTGGTACATGCTTATGATAGTATTGATAATTCAATAGTTTGGGCTATTTTATACAGATATCTAAATCAATTAAAAAAAGAGATTGAGGTTCTGAATGATAAAGCTTAAAAATCTTACTCTAACACAATGATTTTGTAAGTCGTTCGTTATCTACTTAAACGATACACAAATAAAAAATAAATACACAATGGGCTTTTATAATTATGGCGTAAAACTTAAATGGAAATTCTTTTTGTTGATTTTTGGTTTGCTCATTGGTATTATTTCGCTTTTTTACACTAATGATTTGGTAAAGGATTTAGCCAAGGAAGAACGTAAGAATGTGGAGTTGTGGGCAGATGGAATGAAGCGTTTGGGCGAAAATGCTGATAATAATTCTGATTTAAGTATTATTTTGGAAGTCATACGCAAAAATGAAACCGTGCCTATTATTATTGTAGATTCTTTGGATAATATTCTCTTTACAAAGAATTTTTCTAATGAAGAAATACAAGATACGGCTTATCTTAAAACACAATTGGCGGAGATGAAGCTACAACACCCTGCTATCATTAATAAATTGACCAAAAATATTAAACAATACATTTACTATAAGGATTCTACCTTGTTGTATCGCTTGTTTTATTATCCTTATATTCAATTGACGGTAATTCTTATTTTCCTTTTTATTGCCTATTATGCTTTCAGTACCAGTCGAAAAGCTGAGCAGAATCAAGTTTGGTTAGGTATGTCCAAGGAAACAGCACATCAGTTGGGGACGCCTATCTCTTCTTTGATGGCTTGGGTAGAAATATTAAAAGAACAGGAAAATACCTCATGGGTAAGTGAAATGGAAAAAGATGTGGGGCGTTTGCAAATTATAGCAGATAGATTTTCAAAGATAGGTTCTAAACCTCGATTAGAGGAAAGCGATTTGGTAGAACAGTTGCGTAACGTGGTATCTTATATGGAAAAACGAGTTTCTGATAAATTGGTTTTTACGCATAATTTGGATGAATGTGGTGTTGTTTCTACGGCTTTTAGTTCCGCTTTGTTGGATTGGGTAATTGAAAATATTATTAAAAATGCCATTGATAGTATGGAGGGTAAGGGGCAGATAGATGTTCATTTAAGTACCTCATCTAAGCATATTCATATAGATATTTCCGATACCGGTAAAGGTATTTCGAAACGTAATCAAAAGCGGATTTTTAGTCCCGGATATACCACTAAGAAAAGGGGATGGGGCTTAGGTTTATCTCTTAGTAAGCGAATTGTAGAAGAGTATCACGGAGGTAAAATTTTTGTTAAAAATTCAGAAGTGAATAAAGGAACTTGTTTTAGGATTACTTTAAAAAAGGAGGCGAATGGATAATACAGTGCGTATTAAAATAGTGGTTCTTCGTTTTAGTTCTATTGGAGATATTATTTTGTGTAGTCCGGTAGTGCGTAATTTCAAAAAGCAATTTCCTAATTCAGAGGTACATTTTGTAACCAAAAAGCAGTTTGCTTTTTTGCAGGAAAACAGTCCCTATATTACTAAAATACACGCTCTTGACGGTTCTTTAAAAACGCTTATTCAAAACTTAAAAGAAGAGCAGTTTGATTATGTTATCGATTTGCATAATAATTTACGAACTTGGCGTATAAAGAGGGCGTTGAAGTGTCCTGATTTTACCTTTAAAAAGTATAATTGGCAGAAGTATCTTTTGGTGCGTTTTAAAATTAACAAAATGCCTCAACAGCATATTGTAGATAGGTATATGGAAACGCTTTCGGTTTTCGATATAGAAAACGACCAACAAGGTTTAGATGTGTTTTTTAAGAGTAATATAACAGAAAAACCTTATCCTCAATATATTG
>PDWI01009795.1_pt1 | contig 10894 bp, 14 predicted proteins | sample 1430891 | NCBI WGS metagenome assembly PDWI01 (sample SAMN01162508, study PRJNA174530) | Oral metagenome, whole genome shotgun sequencing project. | biome: Marine environment; feature: Marine mammal; material: Swab sample of the gingival sulcus; isolation source: swab sample of gingival sulcus... | reverse complement strand
TATTTCAAATATCTTTATTCAATCTTCTATGATGCAATTAGTAATTGCAAGTGCAGGAGCTTTACTTTTCTCTGCATTTATATTATATGATACTCAACAAATCATCAGAGGTGGATATGATTCTCCTATTGAAGCAGCATTATCTTTATATTTAGATTTCTTTAATCTATTTATATCTTTATTACAAATCTTAGGAATTACAAATAGTGATGACTAATATAGTAAATCCCTTTTGGGATTTACTTTCTTTTTGCCTTTATGAAAATAACTTCAAATTCTAGATAGTTTAAATCATACTCTTTGTATAATCTTTTTGCAACTTTAAAATCTAGTGAAGAAGAACCCCCACTAACACCAGATTTTTTTATATATGAGAATAATTCTTTTTTATTATTAAATTCAAGTTTATATAAGATAGTTTCAAATTCACAATCAAAATATTTGGAAAAAGCACTTTTTATTTCATCTTCACTTAAAATTGGAGATTTTATCTGTGCAATTTTATGAATAGTTTTAAAAGTATTTGAAGTAAATAAAACTGCATTTATTTTATCTGTACAAAAAGATAGTTCTTTTATAAGTTTATCTAGATTTCTTGACCATTGCAAAGAAGATGAAGATAAAATAATATCATATTTTTTATCTCTTATAAAATTAAGAAATTCATCACTATCAAAATCAAAACATTTTACATCTACATAGTCTGATTTTGGGTGTAACTTGCACATCTGTTCTGAAAAATCAATAGCAGTGTAAGACTGTAATTTCCAATCAATATTTCTAAAGACCTGTCCTGAACCACAACCTAATTCTAAAATATTTTTAGCTTTAAAATCCAGTTCTCTAACTAAGGATTTAGCTATTATTTGTTGGATTATGTTATGACTTTTATATTCATTTGCATATTTTGAGAATTCATTTTTTACTGACATAAATTCATTTTAACTTTTTATTAATAAGTTTTAGATAAAATATCAGGATTTTTAAAAAAGGAAATAGATAATGACATCTACTTTATTGATAGTTCAGTTTGTATTGGCTGTACTTATAACGATTTGTGTACTACTACAAAAAAGTTCAAGTATAGGTCTTGGAGCATATAGTGGAAGTAATGAATCATTATTTGGAGCAAAGGGACCGGGTAACTTTTTAACAAAAGCTACTATGACTTTAGGTTTATTGTTTATATTGAATACTCTATTTTTAGGTTATTTGTATAATGAGGAAAGAAATAAAAGTGCTGTTGATAGTGTAAAAACTGAAAGTTTAATACCTACAACACCAGAGAAGAAAGAAAACAAAGCTCCATCAGCCCCAGTAGCTCCTGAAAAACCTACAAACTAATATATGAGTAAAAATGAAATATTTTTTACTCATACTTTTATTTTGTATGGATTTATTCGCAGATGCTCGTGTCTTTGTATATCACAGGTTTGATGAAAATAAACATCCTTATACAAATACTTCACTACAAGATTTAGAAAAACAATTTAAATTCTTAAAAGAACATAAATACAAAGTTGTTACAACTTTAGATATAATAAACAAAATAAAAAAGAAAGAAAAAATTCCTTCAAATTGGGTTGCTTTTGATATAGATGATTCTTACAAAAGTTTTTATACAAAAGCTTTGCCTCTATTTAAAAAATATGATTACCCATTTACTTTATTTGTTTATGTAGAAGCTACACAAAAAAAGTATCGTGATTTTATGACATGGGAACAAATAAAAGAAAGTTCAAAATACGGAAATATTGGACTTCATTCTTATTCACATGGACATTTTACAAGACTTTCACCTAAACAAATAAAAGAAGATACAAAAAAAGCAACTAAACTTTTTGAAGAAAAACTAGGATTTAAAGCAAAAGGATATGTTTATCCTTATGGAGAGTATAATCCAAAAATAAAAAAGATTATCAAAAGTTTTGGTTTTAGATACATATCAAATCAAAACAATGGTTCTATTACAAAGAATACGGATATTTTTGATTTACCTCGTATTGCACTAGTAGGAAAGACAAATATAAAAAACAAAATCAAATACACCACTTTAGATGCCCTTTGGATTGAACCAAAAGAATATCCTAAGAATGGACTCTTAAAAAAAGTTATAGTAAAGATAGACCCTAAGATAAAAAAAGCAAAACTATATATTTCAAAATATGGTTGGGAAGATGTAAAAGTTAAAAATGGTATAATTAATATCAAGATTAATAAGAAATTAAAACTAGATAGAAATAGAGTTGCTATAAGCACTGATTACTATACTATCTCACACAAATTACTTATAAAATAAAAGGAGAATAAATGACGTTAGAGGAAATTTACGCAGAAACAAAAGACCATATGGAAAAGTCAATTGAGGCTTTAAAAAAAGATTACAAAACATTAAGAACGGGGAAAGTTTCAACTTCTATACTAGATGGTGTAAAAGTTGATTATTATGGAACTCCAACAGATTTAAATCAAGTTGGTTCAGTTTTGGCAAGTGATGCAACTACAATAGTTGTAAATCCTTGGGAAAAAAATCTTTTAGGAGATATTGAACAAGCAATAAATGCTGCAAACATTGGAGTAAATCCAAACAACGATGGAGAAGTTATCAAACTATTTTTCCCACCTATGACAGTTGAGCAAAGACAAGAAAGCGCAAAACAAGCAAAGGGAATGACAGATAATGCTAAAGTTGCTATTAGAAATGTTAGAAAACACTCAAATGATAAAGTAAAACATTTACATAAAGAAAAAGAAATTACAGAGGATGAAAATAAAAAAGCATTAGATGAAATTCAAAAAATCACAGATTCTTTTGTAAGTAAAGCAGATGAAACTCTAAAAGCAAAAGAAAAAGAAATATTAACGGTATGATTATGAATGTTGAACAAATATATAAAGATGCCAATGCCCTTTTAGAAGGGCATTTTAAACTAAGTAGTGGGAATTACTCAAAGTTTTATTTACAATCAGCAAAAGTTTTGGAAGATCCTAAAACTGCTAAGTTATTAGCAGAAGAATTAGCTAAGCAAATAAAAGAAGCAAATATAAAAGTTGAGGCTGTTTGCTCACCAGCTCTTGGTGGACTAATAGCAGGGTTTGCACTAGCAACTGCACTTGATGTAAGATTTATTTTTGCAGAAAGAGTTGATGGGCAGATGACTATTAGAAGAGGTTTTGAAGTAAAAGAAGGTGAAAACTATATAATCTGTGAAGACATTATCACAACTGGTGGATCTGCTTTAGAAGCAGCAAAACAAGTGGAAAATAATGGTGGGAATATAGTAGCTTTCGCAGCTTTAGCAAATAGAGGTTTTTGTAATAGAGTAAATAGTGATTTACAAAGACAAGATAATTGTAAATTACCTTTAGATAAACCACTTTTTGCACTTGAAGACTTTAACTTTAAAATGTACTCACCTGATGAGTGTGATTTTAAAGATATTGCTTATAAACCAGGTAGTAGAGGGAACTAAATGTCAAGATGGAGAGAAGTAAAACACAAAAAAAATAAAAATACATCAAAAAAGATAGATAAACAAGAAGTTTTATTTACTTCTCTTTCTTCTCGATTTAAGGCTTTTTTAACTGATTCATTTTTGATAAGTACTCCTATTACATATATAGTTATGTATCTTATCTTAGGTGGAGGAAAAGATTTTGCCCAACATAGAATATTGGGTTGGTCTTTAATCTTAGGAGTAAGTGCTCTTATAATAACTTTTTTTTGGTATGTAAAAAAACAAACACCAGGGATGAAAGCTTATGAACTTAAAATTGTAAACAACAAAAATGAACGAATTAGCTACATTCAATCATTCATCAGATATATAGCAACATTTTTTGCAATATGTTCTATTTTTTTAACCTTTGTTCCTTTTTTTAGAAAAGACAAAAAAACCTTTCAGGATATTATCTCTCAAACTAATATTATAGATGACAAATAATGCTTTTTATTAAGTTATCATTATTTTACTATTTTTATTTTGCTAGTGTTGGTGTTTATGTAATATTTTTACCTAAAATACTTAGTGATATAGGATATAGTGCTATAAATATTGGTATAGTTTTTGCCATAGCCCCTTTGATAAGATTTCTGATGCCTTTTATTTTTTTAAAGCATATAAAATTAACTCAAAATATTTTTAAACTTGCTTTGATACTAAGTATAGTTTTCTCATCATTGTTTTATGTAACTATCGAGCATTTTTACTTATTTTTAATAAATAATGCCCTATTAGCATCTTGTCTATCTTTGATACTTCCTTATTTAGAAGTAACTGCTGTGGAAAAACTAGGGAAAGAAAGATATGGTAAATCTAGACTTTATGGTTCATTGGGTTTTATGTCTATAGGATTAATCCTTGCAAAATTTTTGGATGACCCATATGTAGCAATAGATTATTATCTAGTTTTAAACATTCTTACTGCCTTTTTTTCTCTATTACTTTTAAAATATGATACAAATCATACAGAAGAAAAACAAGAAGATGATTTTGACCTTCTTTCAAATTGGGCTTTTTGGCTTAGTTTATTTACTATGCAAGTTGGATTTGGTGCTTTTTATAACTTTTTTACCATCTATGAAACTGCTCATAATATAAGTTTGGAAATGACCTCATATCTTTGGGCTTTTGGTGTTATATGTGAAGTATTGATGTTGTATTTTCAAGCACCTATTTTGAAAAACAATCTATTAACACTTATAAAGATTTCATTGTTTATTACTATTATTAGATGGTTGATACTTTATTTATATCCAGATAATTTAACTCTTACTTTTATCTCTCAAAGTATGCATGCCTTTTCATTTGGACTATATCATAGTTGTGTTGTGATATATTTGTTTACTATTTATAAAAATAAAAAACTAGCACAACAGTTTATGTATGGAGTTGCTTATGGTTTGGGTGGATTTTTTGGTTCTATCATAGCTGGATTAGTGTATGGAAAATATCTTTTCCTTTTTTCAGCTTTTTTTACTTTGATTTCTTTAATAGCTTTGTTTTTTATAAAAGAAAAATTTACTCAACAATAGAGTAAATAATCTCTTTTTTTAATTTTTGTTCTTTTATTTCTTCTACTTTTAGATTTTTAATCTCCAAATTCATCAACTCATCAATAGTTTTTATATCATTTTTTGCTAAAGAATTTAAAATAATACCTCTATAAGCCTTTGCCCAATGACTTACAACTTTCCCATTTTTGATAAACTTCATAGTTATATAAGGCTTTTTTATCTTATAAAACTTTTCATAAAATCCTGCTCTTAAATCTATGATATCTTCATCTTTTAGATATTCATCTAAAGCATCAGAAAAATTGTCATTGTAAAATTTTTCTATTTTTTTATCATCAAAACTTTGACCTTGTTTTAGTTTATAATCAGGTAAACCAGTATCACCTGCTCTTAAAACTCCAAAAAGGTTTGAGAAAATAAGTACATTTTCATCTATATATTCTTGTTCTTTTTTTACTAAATTTTCATACTGTAAATAATCAAAGGCAACACCATCGTATCTTTTTATAACTTTACAAGTATTTCTAGTAAAAATATCACTAGAATAGTACTGTATCACATCTTCTTTTTTTGTACCAAATAATTTTATAAGTTCATCTTGACTTGCACTTTTTATATAATCATTATATTGAGTTATAATTTCTAATCTCTTATCAAAAAGTTCAGGAAATAAAAAGTTATTTTTAGTAAATTTTTCTTCTATTCCTATCTTGTGTTTTGCTTCACTAGGAGAAAACAATATTTTCATTAGTCAATCCTTTTAATTTAGAAACATATTTTAATAATTTCTTCTAAAAATAAACTTACAAATAAATAAGAATGATACTTTTTATTCTTTATAAGTTAAAAATAATATCTTTTTGTGTAAAATATAAGTATATTTATAACAAAAGAAGTAGAAAATAATAAATCTTCAAGATTTATCCCAAAAGAAAGACGATAATATATGAAAAATGAAAAGGTTTTAAGTAAAAATTCTTTATTTACAAGATTCGCAGTATTGTTTATGAGTCTTTTTATTTTACTTGGTTTATTCCTAGTTATTGCATATATAAAACTTGATGAACATAAAAATGTTGTATCTGATATATCTAAATCTTCCATTCCTAATATTATAAAAATCTCAAATATATATTCAAAAGCAAAAGAATTACATTTTTTATTGGACAAAATAATTGATTCAAATAATACTACACTAAGAAGGATAAGCCATAAAGAAGCTATAAAAAACATAGTATTTATAGAAAATTCAAATATACCTCTTAATAAAACATACTTAAATAACATAAAAAAAGAATTACACTATATACTAAAACTAACAGAAAGAGAAAAAACTGAACCAAAAATCAAGATTAAACAAATGGAGTTTCATACCCAAAATCTGATAAATGATTTTTTAAATGAGATAGAATATGTTTCTAAAAAAAACAATCAAGTTTTGATAAATAAAGTAGAGCAAAGTTCCGTAGAGTTAGAATCTAGAACAGAGATATTATTTGGATTTTTTATATTTTGTTTAGTATATCTTGCTGGTATTGTGTTTTATTTTAAACAAAAGATAATCAATAGACTGTATAGATTAAATGATTTTATTTATAATAAGGTAGAAAAAAAAGGTCAAATTTTAGAGGACAATGAAGAAGATGAAATATCATTTATAGTCAAATCTTTTAACTTCTATTCTCAAAGATTAGAAGAACTATCTTTGATGGATAGTCTTACAGGTATTGCAAATAAAAGATTATTTGAATCAAAATTCAAAGATGAATTAGCTAGAGTACAAAGAGAAAAAAGCATAAGTTCTTGCTTGATGATAGATATAGATAACTTCAAATTGTACAATGACAACTATGGGCATCTTGCAGGAGATGACTGTCTAAAAACTGTTGCAAAAACTTTAAAAAGTATAGTAAAAAGAGATGTAGATATTCTTGCTAGATATGGAGGAGAAGAATTTATCTGTATTTTACCTAATACTGATGAAAAAGCTTCAAAAGAAATTGCTAATTTACTGGTAAATGCCGTTAATAATCTAAAAATACCTCATGAACATAGTAAAGAATACCCTTATGTTACTGTTAGTATTGGTATCAAAACTTTTGATGAAAAAGATTGTAAAGACTCAAATAAAATAATGGACAAAGCAGATAAAGCACTTTATATTGCAAAAAATAGTGGGAAAAATACATTTAAGCATTATGATGAGTGGGTTAAACAGTTTGCTTAAGATTCTTAGTAGAAAAAAATCTACTAAGAACTTCTACTTATTTATTAGTTTTTTTTGCTAACTTCTTTTTAGCTTTACTTACTTTTTTCTTTGGAGCTTTTTTACTATTTTTTAATTTAGTTTTTAAAGCTGACTTTTTTGCTTTCATTTCTTTTTTAGAAGCTTTTGTTTTTTTAGAAAGTTTTGTTTTCTTTGTTTTAGCTTTATTTACTTTATTAGAAATTTTTGCTTTAGATGAAACTGCTTTTTTAGGTGTTTTTACTTTACTTTTTGTTTTAGATGCTTTTCTTTTAGCAACTTTTTTTACATCAGCTACTTTTACACCTTTTTTTACATTTGAAATGATTCCTTCACCAATACCTTTAATGTTTTTTAAATCATCAGCTGATTTAATTTTATGAGTTTTTCTATACTTCATAATAGCAGCAGCTTTTTGCTCTCCTATACCTTTAATAGACATTAACTCTTCTTTACTAGCTGTTTGTAAATTCAAAGCAGCAAACATAAAACTAACACTTAATGCTAATAATGCAATAATCTTTTTCATTCTCGTCCTTTTGATTTGATTATAAATTGTACATCTGTACAATTTAACTGTTTATTTTAAATATAAATTATGTATAAATTGTGAAATTATACAATAAAACTTTTCAACTTTTCATAATCAAGGATTTTTATATGTCCTTTTTCATTTTTAACTATGTCTTCTTTTTTAAATGAGGATATCTTTCTTGAAAAAGTTTCTGGAGTTATATTTAGTATTTGTGCTATTTTTACTTGTTTTAAGCTCTGTAATAAGTCTTCATTTTCAAGTAAAAATCTTGCAATTTTACCTTCACTACTTGAAGAGATATTGTAACTTATAAAACTCTCTAAAGCCTTTATCTTTGTACTTAAAGATCTTATAAAAAATATAGCTATTTGTGGTTTTAGTAAAAATTCTTCTTTGAATTTTTCATAATCTATTAGTAAAACTTCAGCATCCGTTTCAAAAGAACAATTTGCAGGAAATACTGTTTCATTATAATTTACAATTTCAGCTATCAAAGAAGGTGCTACAAGATTATGGATAATGACTTCATTGCCTTTATGGTCGTGAGTATATAGTTTTGCTATGCCACTTACTAAAAGATGTAAATACTTTGCTTTATCACCTTTATAAAATAAAATTTGTTCTTTATTAAATGTTTTAAGGATAGAAATCTCTTTTAATCTTTTCATTTCTTCTTCTTTTAAAAAGCTAAAAAGATAAAACTTTCCTAAGTCTAAATTTTTCATAATATCTCTTTTCTTGATAAGTATCAATGTTTTTATATGTATTTTATGCAAAAATAATATAATTTTAAATAAAACAAACCAAAAGATATCATGACAACAGAAAAATTTAAATCAGAAATAGAAGTTTTACAAAGATTTTGTGAATATTATTGCAAAGAAAAACATACAAATTTAAAAGAAAAAGACATCACTATAAAATACAAAGATACAAACTTTCATCAAACTTTGCACCTATGTGATGAATGTATAGACACCTTACTATACTCTTATGAAAAATTACAATCTTGTCCCCACGAAGAAAAACCAAGATGTAGAAAATGTCCCAAACCTTGCTATGAAAGACAAAGATGGAAAAATATGATAACTATCATGAAGTTTTCAGCTATTAATCTAGGATTATCAAAACTAAAAAGAAAAGTTAGCAAAATATTTGGTAAATAACTTTATCTTAACTGCAAATAAGATATTATTCTAAAAATAAAAACTACTTAAAGGAAAAATATGGATATTAGTAAAATAAAAGTGGGTGAAAATCCAGAAAAAATAAATGCACTTATTGAGATACCAAATGGTTCAAGTGTAAAGTACGAAATAGACAAAGATAGTGGTGCTGTTGTAGTAGATAGAATGTTATATTCAGCTATGTATTATCCTGCAAACTATGGATTTGTTCCAAATACACTAGCAGATGATGGAGACCCAGCAGATATCCTAGTGTTAAATGATGCTCCACTTCAAGCAGGTAGTGTTATAGCTTGTAGATTGATTGGTATTTTAGTTATGGAAGATGAAGCAGGTATGGATGAAAAACTTCTTGCACTTCCTATTTCAAAAATAGACCCAACTTATGATGACATAAAAGATATAGATGATGTTCCTCAAGCAGTTTTAAATAAAATCAAAAACTTCTTTGAAACATACAAAATGTTAGAACCAAACAAATGGGTAAAAGTAAAAGACTTCCAAAATAAAGCAGCTGCAACAGCTATGCTTGAAAAAGCTATCAAAAACTACAAATAAAAATAAACCCTACTTTTTGTAGGGTTCTACCAAACAATCTCTTTTTTCCCTAAATTTCTTAATATTTCATTTGTTTTTGAAAAGTGTTTACAAGAAAAAAAGCCCCTATAAGCTGATAGTGGACTAGGATGGGGTGCTGTTAATATATGATGTTTAGAAGCATCTATTAATTTAGTCTTAGCAATAGATGGACTTCCCCAAAGTAAAAATACTATTTTTTCACAATTATCACTTATATATTTGATAATATTGTCTGTAAATATTTCCCAACCTAAATTATGATGAGATTTTGCCTTTCCTTCTTCTACTGTTAAAATAGTGTTTAAAAGTAAGACCCCTTGCTTTGCCCAAGGTCTTAAATCTCCATCTATACAAGTTGAGGGTTGTCCTAAATCTTCATTTATCTCTTTTAGTATATTTACCATTGAAGGGGGATTTTTAATATTTGCAGGAGTGGAAAAAGCTAATCCTTGTGCTTGTCCAAAACCATGATATGGGTCTTGTCCTAAAATCACTACTTTTAAATCTTCAAATTTAGTTAAAGAAAAAGCTTTAAAGATATTTTTTTTCTCAGGAAAAACCCTTGAAGTTTCATATCTTCTATCTATTTCTTGTTTTAAAGTTTTATAATACTCTTTTTGCTGTTCTATTTCTATGATTTCTTGCCAAGTCATTTTAACTTCTCCCACTCAAAGTTTGACACATTTTTCTCATCTTTTGAAAAGTTTATACCCACAAGATATATATCACTTCCTTCATCTAAAAATTTTTCATAATATTTATTTTCTTTGATTTGTTCTAGAGCAGAACTATTATCTACTTTAAACTCTATTATATATCTATTATTATTTATTAGAATACTCATATCTAGTCTTCCTTGATTGGTACTTTCTTCTACAGATATTGGAAATCCTAAAGAAGATAAATAAGCATATATAACACTTGCATAAAAACCTTCATATATGGTGATGTTATTTTTTGCATAGTTTTGATAAGGTAAAGATGAGAAAAGAGATATTAAAGCTGTTTTAAAATCTTCTAATTTTGCATCATTTAAAGCATAATAAGCTTTAGTTTGGGTATTTAATCTTTTTGTAGCTTGATTTATAAATGTATCTAAAATATGATTATTTAAACTTAGTTTGACTTCTTTATTTGGTATTTTCAGTAAATACATAAATCCACCTATTGGATTTTGTTTTACTTCACTTATAGTTAAATAGCCTGTTTGATATAATAGTACTTCTATATTGATATTTTCTATATCAAAAGAATTTAATAATTCTTCCCCTAAAAATATATTTTCTAAATCAGGTAAATAATAATTTTGTTCATTTATAAGTTTTATTAAA
>PDWI01040158.1_pt1 | contig 10896 bp, 8 predicted proteins | sample 1430891 | NCBI WGS metagenome assembly PDWI01 (sample SAMN01162508, study PRJNA174530) | Oral metagenome, whole genome shotgun sequencing project. | biome: Marine environment; feature: Marine mammal; material: Swab sample of the gingival sulcus; isolation source: swab sample of gingival sulcus... | reverse complement strand
AATGCATAGTAATTCATCATGAATTATATCAATTTACAAGAAATTTTTCGTGCTTTATATGATAAGCATGGCGTCTCCGTAAGTGAAAAATTTATATTTTTCTTTTACAGCTTCTTTGTAAGCTTTCATTACAAAATCATATCCGCCAAAGGCGCAAGCCATCATAATCATTGGAGATTTAGGAAGATGGAAATTTGTAATAAAAGCATCGGCAATACTAAAATCATAAGGTGGAAAAATAAAACGATTCGACCAATTATTATAAGGTTTTAGTCTGCCGGAAATAGTTACGGACGATTCTATTGCTTTCATGGTTGTAGTACCAATAGCGCAAACCCTTTTTTTGTTTTCTTTGGCATTGTTGACAATTCTTACTGCTTCTTCGCCAATGATGGCTTTTTCCGAATCGGTTTTATGTTTTGTAAGGTCTTCAACGTCAATGTCTCTAAAGTTTCCCAATCCAGCATGTAAGGTGATTTCAGCAAAATCTACTCCAAGAATTTCTAATTTTTTCATTAGTTCTCGGCTAAAGTGCATACCGGCTGTAGGTGCAGCTACTGCGCCTTCTTCTTTAGCATAAATAGTTTGATAACGTTCTTTATCCATTGGTAATATTCCTCTAACCTTTTGTATTTCAGGTGGTACAGGTGTTTCTCCCAATGCATAAATAATTTCTTTGAACTCGTCATGTGTTCCGTCAAATAAAAAACGTAAGGTTCTTCCACGTGAAGTAGTATTGTCAATTACCTCAGCTACAAGTTCTTCATTTTCGCCAAAATATAACTTATTGCCAATTCTTATTTTTCTTGCAGGATCTACCAATACGTCCCAAAGTCTGGTTTCAGGATTTAATTCTCGTAGTAAGAAAACCTTGATTTTAGCACCGGTTTTTTCTTTTTCTCCGCTAAGCACAGCCGGAAAAACTTTAGTGTTATTGGTTATAAACACATCCCCATCATTAAAATATTCAACAATGTCGTAAAAGTGTCGATGTTCAATTTTTTGAGTATCTCTGTGCAATACCATTAACCTAGAATTGTCCCTTTCTGCAGCGGGTTCTGAAGCAATAAGTTCTTTAGGTAAATTATATTTGAATTTAGATAATTTCATACACTTTTTTTGTTAAAAATTCACGAATAGGCATAAATAATTTGCAAATATACGAAATTTATCGTGGATTAGCAAATAAAATTTTAGTTTAAAATGTGAATGTGTCTTTTTGTTCTTTTGTTTGCGTTAGATTAAGTGATGATTAAAAGTATTTTTTTACTTGTATTCATTTTCATGAAAGATTGTTGATTTAAATTCAGTATCTTTGTCTTTTATTGATTTATTTGATTTCTTTTTATGTGGAAAATTTATGATAGGATGAAATTAAATTATTATTTTTACAGTTAAATAACGTCAAAAGATTTTATATGCAACAAACCAAAGAGAGTGTCAATCCGTTTTTACAAATTTTACTTTTTATAGGATTATCCTTGTTGGGAATTTCAATTTTTTATCTGTTGGGAATTTTATTGGCTCAGCCTATTTTTTGGGTTTCCAGGGCTGAAATACAACATTTATTATCCGGATATAAAGATATTAATTTACTCAAATATTTTCAGTTTATTAGTCAATTGGGATTGTTTGTTGTTCCGCCTTTGTTATTTTATTTTATTTTAGAAAGAAAGATTGTAAAACCTTTACAATTAAATACTTCAGCGACTTATAAAACTTATTTTTTCGTGTTTTTACTAACCTTTACAATTCTGCCTGTTATTAATATATTGGCAGTTTGGAATCAGAGTATTCAATTTCCGGAATCTTTGAAACCTATTTATGATTGGTTGGTGGCGCAGGAAGAAAAAAGTCAAATGATTACTCAAAAACTACTGGAAGGAACTTCTATTCCCAACCTGCTTTCCAATTTGTTTATTATTGCTTTGATGCCGGCTATTGGTGAAGAGCTATTTTTTAGAGGAGTGTTACAAAAGATATTTGTGAAATGGTTTAAAAATGCGCATGTTGCAATATTTTTTACAGGTTTTTTATTTAGTGCTTTTCATTTTCAGTTTTTTGGTTTCTTTCCTCGAATGTTGCTAGGCATTATGTTTGGATATTATTTTTACTGGAGCAAATCGTTATGGTTGTCTATTTTCGGGCATTTTGTTAATAACGCATCAGCTGTTGTAGTGGCATATTATGCCAATGTAAATCATTTATCCATGACCTATGAAGATTTTGGGAGTTATAATGATAATGCAACATTAATATTGCTTAATTTAGCATTGAGTGGATTTTTAATGTTTTTTATTTATAGGGAAGAAGTGTTGAGAAAAAAACGTTAGTTTTTTTAACTTTGGGAAGTTATATATTAAAAAGAAAAAAGATAATGATTGAAAAATCATAATAAATTTACAAAATAATTATTTGATTAGAATTTTATACATAAAACTAATTTTACCATGAAAAAAGTATATATTTTATTTCTCTTTTTATTGTTTTTACCAACAATTATTCAAGCACAACTCCATAAAGATGGAGAAGTGCAAGCTGATTCATGTTATAAATCTAATCCTTTTTGTACCGGAACGAGTTATGAATTTCCGGCATCAACAAATGTTGGAGAAGCCGAAGAAGGACCTGATTATGGATGTCTGGACTCTCAACCCAATTCTGCATGGTATCACATGCGTATAGCAAATTCGGGAAATATCAAAATAAAGATTTACACCCAACCGCCAAAAGATGTGGATTTTATTTGTTGGGGTCCTTTTGATGATCCGTATGAGCCATGCCAGGGAAGCTTAACAAATGATATGGAAGTGGACTGTAGTTATTCATCAAGTGCTGAAGAATATTGTGAGATTCCTTCATCGGCACAAACAGGAGAATATTATATTTTACTGATTACTAATTTTTCTAATAAAGAATGTAATATTCTATTTGAAAAAGTGGAAGGAGAGGGAACCACTGATTGCGGCATCTTACCGGGACAAATTATAGGGAATGCACCTGTTTGTTGGGGAGATACTTTAACCCTTTCGGCAAATACGATTAGTGGAGCAACTTTTACATGGGAGGGGCCTAATGGATTTTCATCTACGGAACAAAATATTGTGATTCCTAATGTAACAGAAGAAAATGCCGGAGAATACTCTTTAGTGGTACATCTTAACGGGGAAGATAGTGATACTACCACTTATAATGTAGTGGTTAATTCATTGCCGGAAATAGAAGCAGGAGAAGACGAAAGTATTCCTTATGGAACAAACACCCAATTAAATGGGGTAATTCTTAATGGAGAAGTTTCGGCTCATCATGTTAGGTGGCTTCCTGCAGATAAAGTGGATAATGATTCTATCCTTTCGCCAAATACGGTTAACTTAGAAGAAAGTGTAGAATACACGTTAGCCGTAACACAAAAGATAACAGGATGTAAAAAAGAAGATAATAAAGTAGTTACAATTACAGGGGGAGCTTTAGGAACTGAGATTGTCGTAGATAATCAAGAGGTTTGTTTGGGAGATCAAATTCAATTAAGAGCTCAAACTTCCGGAGGAAGTGGGGACTATACTTATAGTTGGACATCAGAACCGGAAGGATTTACTTCGGATATTTACAACCCTTATATTGCCAATGCAGGAGATGATTTTTCCATTCCTCATGGCACATCAACACAGTTAAATGCTTCGGCATCTAATGGTACCGGAGATTATATGTACAAATGGTTAGACGATACATTTTTAAATTCGGATAATATACCTAATCCTACAACTAAGAATATTTATGACCCTATGGAGTTTAAATTGGAAGTAACAGATAGTAAAGGGTGTAAAAGCCATATAGATAATGTGTTTGTGTCTTTAACAGGAACCGCATTGTTTACAAATGTTGAGGTAAGTCCTCCTCAAATTTGTTTAGGAGATACATGTGTTTTAAAAGCATTGCCTTCGGGAGGTTCTGAGAATTATTCTTATACATGGAAAAGGGGAGAAGATATTATTGCTCAATCTCAAGATTTAATTGTAACTCCAGCATTAACAACAATATATACCCTTATTGTAGATGATGGCTATAATACGGTTAATAAAGAAGTCAAAGTAGTTGTTAATCCTTTACCTTATATAAATCTTATTCCTGAAGGAACTTCATTTCTTGGAACAGATACAATAGAGGCTTGTGCTACTGATACTTTATTATTAAGAGCCACACAACCTAATCCGTCATCATATTACTGGGGAAATGGGATTATAGATTCTGTAAAGAGAGTGTATTCTTCGGGATTAACATTTTCTATGCAAACCTATGGTGTAGAGGTAATAAACTCTAAAGGATGTGTGAACAATGCACAAGTAACTATTGCTTTTACTTATAATGCTTGTGATAATATTATAGAGATAAATCCGGATAATATTTTTATCTATCCGATACCGACAAAAGATAATTTATATGTGAAGTTAGGAGCGGAGTTTAAAAATGATATTTTATTTGAGATAAATGATGTAGGAGGTAATTTAATTTATCAATCTACATATAAAAAAGAAATATATAAAGATACAGCAATAAAAATAAATTTAAAATCTTTTGCAATAGGAACTTATTTGATTACTATCTCGGATGGGGAAGTAAAAGCAAGTAGGAAAATAATTGTTAAATAATCTTTTTGAAAAAAAGATTTTCTCTACCCACTATTTTGGTTGCATTTGGTTGTACCTATTTCAATTTTGTTTGTCAATCAAGTGTAACCAAAGTGATATAAATCACGAACGTTCTTCTTTGCACTCCGTTTTTGGGTAGTTATTCAACTTGTAAAAGTTAAATTATTAATAAAATAATCATAAGTTGTTTATTTTTATTACTTTTATGAGCAAAATAATATGACCGTGTAATTTTAAAAATATTAGATAAATGAAAAAAATAGTAACTATAATCTTTCTTTTTTCAATTTTGTTGAATTTTAAGGTGTTATCTCAGGATAAAGTTGAAGAAAAACATAATTTTATTACCTATTTGAAGTCAAGTAATCATAAAAATTTTTTCGCGATAGACTTTACACAATTCAAAACAAAATTTGAAAAGGTATATTTTGTAAATCAACTTTATCAAATTGATGATGTTATTGTATGTGATAAAAATTTAGATAGTGATTCATTTTTAGTATCAAGTTTTGAAGATAAATCGGATACTCACATTAAAGCTTTAATTTTAGGGGAAAAATTAGATACAGAGTCCAGAGCTAAAAAGATGTCTGAAAAAGAAAAAAAACAGTGGTTGAAAATTCATGATAAATTTACTAAATAATTACATAATCGTAATTTTATAAAATTAACTTTATCATGCAAAGAATATACATTTCACTGTTTTTTTTATTATTTTTTCCAACAATCATTCAAGCCCAGTTTTATAGAGAAGAAGAGGCTCAGGCAGATTCTTGTTATAAGTCAAATCCATTTTGTACTGGAACGAGTTATGAATTTCCCGCATCAACAGATGTAGGAAATGCTGAAATTGGTCCGAGTTATGGATGTTTGGGAAGTCAACCCAATTCTGCATGGTATCATATGCGTATAGGAAACCCTGGAGATATCAGGATAAAAATCTATACCCAACCGCCAAAAGATGTGGATTTTATTTGTTGGGGACCTTTTGATGACCCTTATGAACCGTGCCCGTGGGGGTTAACAAGTGATATGCAAGTGGATTGTAGTTATTCAGCAGATCCTGTAGAATATTGTGATATTCCTTCATTTTCGCAAACTGGAGAATATTATATTTTGCTGATTACCAATTATTCTAATGAAGAATGTAATATTCTATTTGAAAAAGAGGAAGGAGAAGGTACTACAGATTGTGGTATTTTACCGGGTCAGATTATAGGTAATGCACCTGTTTGTTGGGGTGATACACTAACACTTTCGGCAAATGCGATTAGTGGTGCAACTTTTACATGGGAAGGGCCTAATGGTTTTACATCTACGGAACAAGATATTGTTATTCCTAATGTAACAGAAGAGTATGCCGGAGAATATTCTTTAGTAGTACATCTTAATCAGATGAAAGTATTCCTTATGGCACAAGTACCCAATTAAACGGTATGATTCTTAGTGGAGATGTTTCCGATTATCATGTTAGATGGTTTCCTTCAGATAAGGTGGACAATGATACAATTCTTTCTCCAAATACTGTTAATTTAGAAGAAAGTGTTGAATATACTTCACAGGATGTAAAAGTGAAGACAGCAAAGTAGTTACAGTTACAGGTAGTATTTTAGGAGCTGCGATTGTAGCAGATGAACAAGAAATATGTTTGGGAGATGAAGGAGTTCAATTAACCGCCCAAGCTTCCGGAGGAAGTAATGAAGTTCAATTAACCGCCCAAGCTTCCGGAGGAAGTGGAAATTATACTTACAATTGGATGTCAGAACCGGCAGGATTTACTTCGGATATTTATAATCCTTACGTTCAGCCTTTGGAAACCACAATATATATGGTAGAAATAAGTGATGGCTATAATACAATTAATGCGGAAATAGAGATTACTTTGGAAACCACAACATATATGGTAGAAATAAGTGATGGCTATAATACAATTAATGCGGAAATAGAGATTACAGTAAATCCATTACCTGAAATAGAAGCTGGTTCAGATGAGAGTATTCCTTATGGCACAAGTACACAATTAAATGGCATGATTCTTACAATTCTTTCTCCAAATACTGTTAATTTAGAAGAAAGTGTTGAATATACTTTGGAAGTAATTCATAAATTCACAGGATGTAAAAGTGAAGACAGCAAATTAGTTACAGTTACAGGTGGTACATTAGGAACTACAATTATAGCAGATGAACAAGAAATATGTTTGGGGAAGAGGATTCAATTGATAGCTCAGGCTTCCGGAGGAAGTGGAAATTATATTTATAATTGGACATCAGAACCGGCAGGATTTACTTCGGATATTTATAATCCTTATATTGAGCCTTTGGAAACCACAAAATATATAGTAGAAATAAATGATGGATATAATACAGTCAATGCAGAAATAATTATTACTGTAAATCCATTACCTATAGCCAATGCAGGGGAAGATTTTTCTATTCCTTATGGGACGTCAACACAGTTAAATGCTTCGGTTTCCAGTGGTACAGGAGAATATATGTACAAATGGCAGGATAATCCATTGCTGAATTCAAATGATATTCCTAATCCAACCACTAAAAATATTTATAATCCTGTAGAATTTGAATTAGAAGTAACAGATAGTAAAGGATGTAAGAGCCATACAGATAATGTATTTGTATCTTTAACAGGAACAACATTGTTTGTAAATATTGATGCAGAGCCTTCTCAAATTTGTTTAGGAGATACATGTGTTTTAAAAGCATTACCTTCGGGTGGTTCGGAAGATTATTCTTATACATGGAAAAAAGGAGATGAAATTATTTCTCAGTCTAAGGATTTAATTGTAACTCCAATACGAACAACAATCTATACCCTTATTGTAGAAGATGGATATAATACTGTTGATACAGAAGCTAAAGTAGTGGTTAATCCTTTGCCCTATATAAATCTTATTCCTGAAGGGACTACAATTATAGGAACAGATACGGTAGAAGTATGTGTTAATGACACTTTGTTATTAAAAGCAACACAACCGGATCCGTCATCATATTATTGGGAAAATGCAACCATAGATTCTGTAAAAAAAGTGTATTCTTCTGGTTTAGCTTTTTCTATGCAAACCTATGGTGTAGAGGTGACAAATTCTAAAGGATGTGTAAATAATTCACAAATAACCATTGTATTTGCTTATAATGCTTGTGATAATATTATAGAGGTTAATCCGGATGACTTTTCTATCTATCCTGTTCCTACAAGAGATAATTTATATGTAAAGTTAGAAGGAGCTTTTAAAAATGATGATATTTTACTTGAAATAAATGATATAGCAGGTAATTTAATCTATCAATCTACCTATAATAAAGAAGCGTATAAAAATACAGCAATAAAAATAAATTTAAACACTTTTTCAAGAGGGATTTATCTGATTACCATTTCAGATGGAGAAGTAAAAGCAAGTAAAAAAATAATTGTTAAATGATTAAGACGTATATTTTAAAAAGATTTTTTTTGTTAGTAATTGTAATGGTTTTTTCTACAACTATTGTCTTATCTCAAAATAGATGTTCGTATATCTTACCTGAAGAAGCAAGTAATATTATTCTTGTTCCGGATAAAATAATACATACTAATAAAGAAGGAGAAGAAGTGATTAGTAAAGGTTATTCGATTCCCTTTTCAAAAGGTAATGGGGCAATATCTACTCACTCTGGGGAGTTATTGTTAATCTGTAATGGAAAAACATTGTTTGGAAATGATTTTCAACCCTTAAATAACGGAGGTGTTGAGGGGAATTCAGGTAGTGCTCAATCGGCTATATTCGTGCCTTTAAATTTTGATAAAGAAGTATCGGAAGATAAATTAACTCATCAATTTTTTGTTTTCACAACAGATATTCCTAATCGTATCCCAATAGAAGATTTAAAAGATAAAGGATTACATTATAGTTTGATTGAATATAATGCCAGTGAAGGGTATTATGTACGTAAAAAAAATATCAATTTATTACCTCATTGTACAGAAAAAATAGCAGCTATAAAGAAGAAAAATAGTAACGGTATGTGGGTTATAGCTCATGGTTGGGGAGATAATAACTTTTATATATATGATGCCACTGATACAACTACAATTACAGCTCCTCCACGTGTTCAATCTATAGGTTACGTTCATAATTATACTGATTCAGAAATAGATAATCCTTTAGTATATGAATCTCAAAATTCAACGGGTGTTATGAAAATATCTCCGGATGGAACAAGACTAGCAGTAGCACTTACGGGAGATGGAATTGTTGAGATTTTTGATTTTGATAGTGAAACAGGGGTGCTTTCTAACCCAATTACGTTATCCGGTTCTGAAGATAATATTTTATTGGGAGCTTTTGGAGTAGAATTTTCTCCGGAAGGAGAATATCTGTATGTTACAGCAACTCATTCACAATTGGGAGGAATAAAAGACAATGAACTTATACAATTTGATATAAAAAATAATACCGATGCTGTTTCAATATTACAATCAGCCGTTGTAATTAATGATGATATGGAAAAGGATGTGCAAGGATTACAGCTTACAGCAGGTAGAAGAATTTTAGTTTCTCATGAGGGAGGAGCCTTTATAGGAAGGATAGATAATCCTGAAAGAAAAGGGACATTGTGTAATTATCATGAAAATGCAATAGAAATTAATCAAGTTATTGGGGCAAAGAATGTGACAACATTTCCGGCAAATTTTTTAGACATTCCGGTATTTATTTATGATATGAAATGTTATAATGATGTTACGACATTTGAGGTGGTTAATCCATTGAATATAGATAATATAACTTGGGATTTTGGAGATGCTGATGGCGTATCAGATATTTCAGATTTTATGCATCCCACACATGAGTATTCACAATCTGGTACTTATTGGGTTACGATGGATATTGAATCGGAAGGGATACATTACGTATACACAGATTCTGTAATAATACATGAATTGCCTCGACCTGATTTAGGGGAAGATAGGTTTGTAATCTCAGAATCGTCTGTTGAATTGTATCCGGGTAATTATTACGCATATGATTGGTTGGATTTAGGTTCTACTGATTCGGTTTTTTATGCACATGATTCAGGGGAATATATTGTTAGGGTAGAGGATGATAATTGCTGTATAAATTCAGATACAATTATGGTTTCAATGATAAAGCTTAATTTACCTAATGCTATAAATCCAACTTCTATTATTCAAGAAAACAGAGTGTTTAAAATTAAAGAAGGAATAGAAGGGATAACAGATTATGAAATGTTTATCTTTAATCGTTGGGGACAAATGTTATTTGCTTCCAATGATATAGCAACTGGTTGGAATGGAACTTATGATAATAAATTAGTACCTGTGGGTTCATATACTTACCTTATTAAATTTAATTTGTTGGATGAGAATTTGCAAAAAAAAGCTGTTATAAAAAAAGGAATGATAACAGTTGTAAAATAAATCATCATTGTAACAGTAACTCCAGAGGCTAAATAAGTATAAAATAAAGAGCTATTTTACCTGTCAGCAAATTAAATTATTCAACTTGACATAATTTTTTGGGTTAGTCTAATATTTTCATTATATTTGTTTGTGTTTTTATTCATCTTCATTTAAAATTTAATAACATGGCAAAAGTAGTAGTATTGGGTGCCGGTATATCCGGACACACAGTGAATTCGTATTTGCAGCATTATTTAGGGAAAAAGCATGAGATAGTTGCGATTTCTCCAAATGCTAATTATCAATGGGTACCTTCTAATATTTGGGTAGGAGTTGGGAAAATGAAAGCTGAGCAAGTGTACTTTCCGTTAGCTCCGTTATACAAAAAATGGAATATCGACTTCAAACAAGCAAAAGCACTCTCTATACATCCTGATGGAGGTGAAGGTTTTGATAAAGGATATGTAACGATAGAATACGTTGATGAAGAAAATAAAGGAAAAGGTCTTGGCCCTGCAGCCGGTAATACTGTTTCAGTATGTTCTTATACACACGCAGAAGAAGCTTGGGAAAAGCTTCAAATTACAATGGATAAGATGAGAAAAGGCGAAAAACAAAATATTGTTGTTGGAACAGGACATGCATCAGCTACTTGCCAAGGCGCTGATTTTGAATATATTCTGAATGTTTATTTTGAAATAAAGAAAGCCGGACTTGAAGAATATGCCGATATAATCTGGATTTCTAATGAGTATGAATTGGGAGATTTTGGAATGGGAGGTGCTTATATCACTTATGGAGGATTTATAAATCCTACTAAGATTTTTGCGGAATC
>PDWI01009794.1_pt1 | contig 10896 bp, 11 predicted proteins | sample 1430891 | NCBI WGS metagenome assembly PDWI01 (sample SAMN01162508, study PRJNA174530) | Oral metagenome, whole genome shotgun sequencing project. | biome: Marine environment; feature: Marine mammal; material: Swab sample of the gingival sulcus; isolation source: swab sample of gingival sulcus... | reverse complement strand
ATGAGAATTTTGGAAATGTGTATGGATGTGGAATTTTTGAATTGACCAAATTATGATAGTTGTTGCTTTATTTGGAGGATTAGGAAACCAACTTTTTCAATATGCTTGTGGCAAAGCAGTTGCTGAAAAGTTAGGTGTAGAGTTACAATTGGATACTCGGATTTTAACCGAACAAAAGCAATCAAAAAATGCAACTTTACGAGATTTTGAACTGTCCGTTTTTGATATAAAGGCTTCTTTGGCTGATAAAAAAGAGTTGGAAAAGTATGCTCCTAATCTTTACAATACGCCTAAATGGTTTCATCAACTCTATCGTATCAAACGTCTATTTAATGGACGAAGTATATTTATAGAGAGAATAAAACAACGTCATTCGTACATCTCTGCAATTGAAAAAGTAAAGGATAATACGTATCTGTACGGATATTTTCAGACAGAGGATTTTTTTAAGGATATTTCGGATAAAATACGAGAAGATTTTCGATTAAACCCTCAAATTTCCATGAACGATGAAAATCGTTTGTTAATAGAAAAGATGAGTGCAGAAAATAGCGTTGCTATTCACGTTCGGCGTGGCGATTATACAAACAGTCGTTTTATTCTGCTTGAAATTGAAAACTACTATTTGAAAGCCATTGAGAAGATAAAAAAACAAATCAAAAATCCGAAGTTTTACGTTTTTAGCAATGATATTGAGTTTGTAAAAACTCACTTTTCAAAAATGGATATTGATTGTGAAATTGTAGATATAAACTCTGGCAAACAGTCGTTTATGGATATGGTGTTGATGAGTAATTGCAAACATAATATTATCGCCAATAGTTCATTTAGTTGGTGGTCAGCGTGGCTCAACGAAAATCCAAATAAAATCGTCATTGCACCACAAAATTGGTACTGCCAAAATATCCCAATGAATGATATGATACCTAATGAGTGGGTACTTGTTTAGTTATTATTAAAGCCCCTCCCTGCCTCCCCAAAGGGGAGAAGATTAGGTCTGTTAAAATTTAATTTTTTGTTAGGGACGAAAAATCTTTCGCCCGTACGATTATTTTTTTTCTTACGTTCTTTACTCCCTTTGGTCGTGGGTCTGACGACAAGTCTGTCTTGACACAATTTTAGTGATTAACAGTGATAAGTGATTACTTTTTAAACTCATAATTTCTTTATCTTAATTACTTATTACCTTATAACTTTCATCACTCCATCACTCCATCACTAATTCACAATTCATCATTATTTTTTTTCTTTGTTTCTTATGTTCTTTGTCTTGACACAAAGAACCAAAAGTCAAGACTGCGAATGCTCCTGCTAAAACATCACTCAATATACTAAAACGTTGTAAACTCACTCCTTCGTCGCTCAAACAGACACCGTTTTTTTACGTGTATTGATTGCTGTTTCTTAACGCATCGCATTCAAGGTCATTCCTTTCTTTTTAATTACTGTTTACTTTTTACTTATTAACTTATAACTTATTCACCATTCTTCTGTTTTCTGACTTCTGTCTTCTGTCTTCTGAATTTTTCATTCATAATTCACAATTCATAATTTATAATTTAAATTCTTAATTTTTAATTCTTAATTTTCATCATAACCTCATCACTTCATCACTAATTCACCAATTACAAAAAATCGCCCTGCCGAACCACACACAAAGGCATAATCCAACAAAGCGACTTACATCGTTTAAAATATTATATATAAGAGTGTTATACTCTCTCTCTAAGAAATTATTCATCATAAACAAATTTAAAATGTTAAAAAAACATATTTTTAAAATCAAGTTCAAAAATACAAAAAATATAATAATAAAAAAAATAATACCCTGTTTTACTTATTACCTTTTAAATAACAAACGAAAAACTTCTTCTATTTTTCTTACTTGAATAACCTCTATTTTATTCTTTTTCAAATCCAAAGACATGGATTTGACGTAAGGAACAATAATTTGAGAAAAGCCTAATTTTTCAGCCTCTTGAATTCGTTGTTCAATACGATTGATAGGACGAATTTCTCCCGAAAGCCCTACTTCACCTGCCATACAGATATTTGACTTTATTGCTAAATCAAAATTAGAGGATAAAATAGCAATAATTATTGGCAAATCAATGGCTGGGTCATTCACTTTTATTCCTCCTGCTAAATTTAAGAAAACATCTTTTTGTGCTAACTTAAATCCTGCTCTTTTCTCCAAAACAGCCAAAAGCATATTCAACCTACGAATATCAAAACCTGTACTTGAACGCTGTGGAGTACCATAAACAGCCGTACTAACCAATGCTTGAACCTCCACCAAAAATGGACGAATACCCTCAATGGCAGAAGCAATAGCCACACCACTCAAACCATTCTCATTATTAGAAAGTAGAAGTTCAGACGGATTGGTAACTTCACGCAAACCCTTTTGGTTCATCTCAAAAATACCAAGTTCCGAAGTACTCCCAAAACGGTTTTTGATAGGACGAAGAACACGATACATATAATTTTGGTCACCCTCAAACTGCAAAACAGTATCCACAATATGCTCCAAGACTTTGGGACCTGCCAACGAGCCCTCTTTGGTAATATGCCCTATTAAAAGAACAGGAATATTAGTCGTTTTGCAAAATTTAAGAATGGAAGAGGCACATTCACGCACTTGACTTATACTTCCAGCAGAAGATTCTACCTTTTCAGTCGTTATAGTTTGGATAGAATCAATAATCAAAATATCAGGTTTTACGTTCTGTGTATGAGTAAAAATCTTTTCCAATGATGTTTCACTAACAAGGTAAGTCTCTGGTTTCTGATACGATAATCTTTCTGCTCTCAACTTTAATTGGCTAGTACTCTCTTCACCAGAAACATACAAAGTTCGTTTATTCAAAATATTTAAAACAACTTGTAAAACAAGCGTTGACTTTCCAATTCCAGGTTCACCACCAATTAAAACCAACGAACCAACAACCAAACCTCCACCCAGAACACGGTTCAATTCTCCATTGGTGGTATCAATACGCTCCTCTTTTTGAGAAACAACCTCAGAGATTAACGTAGGTTTTGATGCATCAATATCAAATTCATCAGCCACGAAAGCAGACTGTTTTTTACTCTCTTTGGATATAACAATTTCCTTAAAGGTATTCCACTTTGAGCAAGATGGACAACGTCCTGCCCACTTAGGAGTGTCATATCCACAATTACTACAAACGTATGCTGATTTTGTCTTTGCCATATTTTTATTAAAAAGTTGAAATAATATTTACCACAAATTTAGATTATTTTTTTTAATTATTCACATATTAAAGAAATTAAATGTTTATTTTAATTCTAAAAAATCTTCTATTTTTTGTCTTTATTATAAAAAAGACAAAAAATTATTGATATTTTTTATAAAAAAATCTAATTTTCTTTTTTTATTTCAAATAAAAGATATATCTTTGCAGTCCAATTAAATCGCGGAGTGGAGCAGTGGTAGCTCGTTGGGCTCATAACCCAAAGGTCGTCTGTTCGAGTCAGGCCTCCGCAACTATCTAAAATCCAAACTATATTTTAATAGTTTGGATTTTTTTATAGGATAAAAATAAAGACTACACATTCTAAAAATTAAACTTTATAAAGTTATAATTTCTTCAACAGATAATAAGATTTTATTCTTTTTTTATCGTACATTTGCACAACTTTTATAAAATAAAATAGATAGACTATGAGTAATTGGTTTCAATGCAAAGTAAAATATGATAGAAATGGTGAAGATGGTAATTTCACATCAGTAAATGAGGTATATCTTGTAGATGCAATGTCTTTCACAGAGGCAGAAAAGCGAATTACGGAAGAATTAAAACCTTTTGTTTCGGGTGAATTTAACATTACAGACATTAAAAGAAACAAAATTAGTGAACTTTTTGAGAATAACGAAGGGGATATTTGGTATCGTTGTAAAGTGATGTTTATTACATTAGACGAAGAAAAAGGAGTGGAAAAACGTACTGCTAGTTTTATGTTATCACAAGGTGAAAACTTAAAAGAAGCATTAGAAGTATTGATAAATGGAATGAAAGGAACATTGGCACAATATGAAATTGCTTCCATTACTGAAACACCAATAATGGACGTTTTGAAACTAAAAATAGACTAACAAATGAACTCTATTGCTCAAAATATTAGCCAAATTCAAAAATCTATTCCCAGAGATGTTACACTTATTTGTGTTTCTAAATTCCATTCTGTTGAGGCAATACAAAAAGCATATGATAGTGGCGAACGTAATTTTGGGGAGAGTAGAGTTCAAGAGTTACAAGTAAAACAGCCACAACTTCCCTGTGATATTCAATGGCATTTTATTGGACATTTACAAACCAATAAAATAAAATATATTGCCCCTTATGTATCACTTATCCATAGTGTAGATAGTTTCAAATTACTAAAGGCCATAAACAAAGAAGGGAAAAAAAACAATAGAAAAATTGCGTGTTTATTACAAGTACATATCGCCAAAGAAGAGAGTAAATTTGGTTTTTCAGAAGAAGAATTGACAAATATTTTATCAAGTGATGAGATGAAAGAATTACATCACATTGAGATAAAAGGCTTAATGGGAATGGCAACTTTTACTGATAATCAACAGCAAGTAGCCTCTGAATTTACACAACTTGCCCAGTTGTATTCTACTATTAAAAAACGTTTTTTTTCACAACAACCTTCGTTCAAAGAACTATCAATGGGAATGTCCAACGATTACCTTTTAGCAATAGAAAAAGGTAGCACAATGATACGTATAGGAACTACTATTTTTGGAAAAAGATAAATAAAACTTAATTAACCTTTTTTGTCTTTATCAATACTTGCTTTTCATTCAATAAAGTTGTTGCAAAAAGATACCATTCTCCTCCATCTTTTATTTTCAATCGTTTTTTAAGTTTATCCACAGAAAGAGGAAAATTGCGTGTTGAAAGATTGGCTTGTTGAATATCAGAAAGCAATGCTTTTATTCCCTTTTTATTAAATTCATACACTTTTTCCACTTGAAAGCATCGTCCTTGGAAACCTGTCAAATATTGATTTGAAGTAAAAAGATGACTATGCTTATGGAGTTTTTCTATATGATGAATTGTTGAAAGAACATTGTATGTTTTTGCTTTTAAGATTGCTGAATTAGGTTCATAAAGATAATTTTTTACCTGTTCAGTATATTGTTCCCCTACTCTATCTTCTTGATTGTATTGTAGTTCTTCTACTTTATTTTTATAGTAATTAAAAGTTTTTATTGTAAAAGGTTTTTGAATTGTTTTATCCACAATGGCAATCAATTCTTTGCACTCATTTTTAACTGCAACAACATGTATTTCATTTATTTGAGGGAATTGCTGACGCAAAACAGAAATATCTATCATCGGAGATAATTTTATCATCAGTCGGTCTGTTTTAGAAAAAATCAACGACTCTAATTCCAAAACATTAGGTTCTAAATCATCAAGATAGTAAACTTTTTGCCCTGTATAACTACGTCTTGCAGGGTCAATAAAAATCCAATCTGCAAAAACTTCTGTCTTTTCTAAAAAAGAACTTGCAGTGTCATTAATAACATCTATTTTTCTATTTTGTAATACTTTGAAGTTGTGTTTTGCTATTTCACAAAGTTCCTTATTACGTTCTATGTAAATCGTTTTTCCAAAATTTTGTGATAAAAAATAACTGTCAATACCAAAACCACCTGTAAGGTCAAAAAGTGTATTTCCTTCTATCTGTTTACTTTTATGAATAGCCGTAATTTCGGAAGAACTTTGCTCCAAAGAGAGACGAACAGGATACAAAATATCTTCATTAGCATAAAAGGTAGGTACTTTTTTTTCAATTTTCTGAAGTCCTGTTATCTGTTGTAAAGCCAACGTTTTATCCACGTTGGGGAAATTATGAATAGAAAGAGCCAAAGAATGAATATTTTCATTTTTATTCTTCTGAATAAATTTTAACGTCTCCCTATTCATAAATATATTTTGAGTTGTTATTTGTAAAAAACAAATATACCTCTACTTAATATCCTACAACAATTTAATATTTTTAGAAATTATATGATAAACCAACTCCTAAAATCTCTTTGAGTTGTAATCCTGCTGATTTTTTACCGTTAATTTTAACATCATCATCGTACACAAGAATTGTATTGAGACTTACACTAATATACTTATTTACTTTCATCGCAATTAATGTTTCCCAATTAATATCAACGTTTTGAGGTTTATCTAAATAATTTGAAAATAGAGATAATTTTGTTGTTAAACTTACATTTTTCAATAAAGGATGTTTGAAATCTGCTTTTTGAAAGGCAATACGTGAATATCCCCCCATTTCTGCTCTAAATTTCTCACCACTTTCTACTCCAAATGCTCCTTGATTTGATAATTCATCATTTAAAACAATAGTCATTTTAGTAGAGACAGGAGCAACAAATACAGAAAAATAACTATTAGGTTGATAATTCAAACCTATCGCTCCCATAAAATATCCTGGTGCTAAAAAGTCAGAAACAACAGTGGAATCATTGGGGTAATTATACCCTTCACTAAATTGAGACTTAAAATTAATTAAACCTGTATAATAGAAATTTCTAAATGCTTTTCTACCATATTTAGACATAAAATCAATACGGTCATCTGTTTTCATATAACCACTTTTATATGTCTTTTGTTTTAATATTCCATATCCCAAATCAAGCGTATTTTCCCAACTGTTATTTTTATCCTTATAATTGGCAAAAACACTAAATAAGCCATTCAAAGCCATTGAATTTTCACCACCAGTAGCCCAATCTTTAAAAGCAATTTGTGTAAAACTAAGACTTGTAACGCCTCCCGTTTTCCAACCTGCCAAACTATCGCTCTTTACTGTTTCAACTTTCTTTAATTTTTTTTCATGCACTACAACTTGTGCAAAATTTTGTCCTAGAAGAACGAATAATAATAAAAATGTAAATAATTTTCTGTTCATAATTTTTTCTTTTTAAATATATACAAGATAATAACAATCTTTATATAAAAATGTTTTAACAATTCTGATTTAATCTAGTTTTACAACAGTGATAAATAAATCCTTTGTTTTTAGTAAAAGAACTTGTATATTTGTTGATATTTAATTAATTAAACACTTATGAAAACAAGATTTTATTTATTTATATTAATTACTTACTTATTTATATCTTGTAATAATCACTCAACAGAGAAAAAGAATTCAATTACAAACGATAGCCTATCTCTCTGTTATGCTAATGGATTTAGTGTTAAATATTTTACTAATTATAAGAAAGTTACTGTTAAAAATCCGTGGCAAAAAAACAAAATACTAGCAACTTATTATCTAACTTTTAATGACACCACAGGTACTCCAAAAGATGGAGAAAAAATCGTTGTTCCTATTACAAAATTAGCGAGTAGTTCGGTTACTCATTTAGAATTTCTACAACTCTTAAATAAAATAGAAGTAATAAAAGGATTTTGTAATCCTAAATTAGTTTTTAATAAAAAAATAAGAGAAAAAAGAGAACTAAACCAACTTATTGATTTGGGAGATAGTTTTGCAATTAATATAGAAAAAGCAATGGCTTTACATCCACAAGCAATAATGATGACTGCTTACAACCAAACTAATCCTAACTTAGAAAGATTGAAGAATACTAAAATTCCGATTATCTATAACAACGAATGGATGGAAGAACATATTTTAGGAAGAGCCGAATGGATAAAATTTGTTGCACTATTTTTCAATGAAGAAAAAAAGGCTGATTCTATTTTTAGACAAACAGTAAAAAATTACAATCATCTAAAAAAGATTGCTCAAAAAACAAAATATTCTCCGAGTATTATTTCAGGAACAAATTTTAAAGGAACATGGTATATGCCAAGTGGTAAAAGTTATATGAGTCAACTTTTTAGAGATGCTAATGGAAGTTATTTTTATTCTAATAATACCTCAAAAGGAAGTCTTCCATTAAGTATAGAAGTCGTTTTGAAACACTTTGTAGATGCTGATATTTGGTTGAATGCTAATTTTAATAGTTACGATGAATTAATTTCGGCTGATGAGAAATATCAACTTTTCAAAGCAGTAAAAACCAAACAGGTCTATAATTTCAAAAATCGCTTTTTACCAACAGGGGCTAATGATTATTGGGAAGGTGCAATTGCTCATCCTGATAAACTTCTAGGTGATTTAATCAAAATATTACATCCTAATTCATTACCTAATTGGAAATTATATTACGCTAAAAAAATAACACAACATTATGATAAATAGGAACATATTACTCTTTATTATACTACTAATTTTATCAGTTATTCTTTTCTGTTTTGATTTAATGTTAGGAAGCATTTCCATTCCTTTTGAAGATGTTATTCAATCATTTACAAGACCAAAAACTGAAAATATTCATTACGAGATTGTACAAAATATTCGTCTGCCCAAAGCCATTACAGCGATTTTAGTTGGTTCAGCCCTTTCTGTTGCTGGACTAATGATGCAAACTCTTTTTAGAAACCCACTTGCAGATCCTTATATTTTAGGAGTAAGTTCAGGAGCAAGTCTTGGAGTAGCAATAGGAATCATGCTTTCAGGAATTATTCCATTCTTGAATATAAGTGTTTTTAATACTGTTTTTTCAGCAATTATGGGTGCAACTATTGTTATGCTTATTGTTGTTGCTTTTTCTTATAAGATAAAAAACTCTGTTACTTTGCTTATTATTGGAATAATGCTTGGTACAATTACTGCTTCAATTGTGAATATTATTCAATATTTTAGTAACCCTGATGCAATAAAACTATTCATTGTATGGAGTATGGGAAGTTTAGGTGCTGTTACATGGGAACAATTACAAATTATTACTCCTTTGATTTTGATAGGAATAATCGTTGTAATTATTTTGCAAAAGAAGATGAATCTATTGCTTTTAGGAGAAAATTATGCGAGTAGTTTGGGAGTTGATATAAAAAAAACACGCATTCTAATTGTGCTTACAACAAGTGTTTTAGCAGGAGCAATAACTGCTTTTACAGGTCCTATTGCTTTTGTAGGAATAGCAGTACCGCATATTGTAAGAGGTATTTTTAGAACTTTTAATCATGAAATTCTAATTCCAGCATCACTTCTAGTTGGTACAAATTTGATTTTAATTTGTGACATTTTTTCACAAATACCAACTTATCCACTACCAATCAATACCGTTAGTGCTTTATTTGGTGCTCCTATTATAATTTGGATTATTCTTAAACGAAAAAAAAATGAATAAAACAAGTAATACAATAGTTTCAATCGAAGATTTATCCATAGGATATGGAAAAAAAATCATTCAAAAAAATATTAATTTAACAATATCAAAAGGACAAATGGTCTGTTTGATAGGAAAAAACGGTTGTGGAAAATCCACTTTACTCAAAACATTAGCAGGAATAGAAAAAAATATTTCAGGAAATATTTTTATACAAGAAAAAAACACAAAATATTTATCACAAGAAGAACGTGCTAAAATCATCTCTTTGGTTTTAACCGAACGTCCACAAATACCCCACTCTACTGTTTTAGATATTATCAAAATGGGACAAATGCCTTCTTTAAAATGGTATCAACACTTTTCAAAAAAGAATTTATCCAAAATAAACAAAGCAATTAAATGGGTAAATATCGCTGACAAAAAAGAAAGATTATTTAACCAACTATCTGATGGAGAGCAACAAAAAGTTATGATTGCCAAATCATTAGCACAAGACACACCAATTATTTTACTTGATGAACCAACTGCCCATTTGGATTTACCCAACCGAGTAGAAACGATGATTTTATTAAAAAAACTAGCGAAAGAAACAGGCAAAATAATTATTGTTACTACTCACGAACTTAATCTTGCACTACAAACAGCAGATAAAATATGGCTTATGACACAAAATGAAATAATTAGCGAAGCCCCCAATAAACTAATTGACAATAAAAATCTTAATAGAATCTTTGATAATAACTTATATCAATTAAAATTTTCTCAAAAAGGGTTTAACATCTCCTTAAACCACGCCGAGAAATAAAAAGTTTTATGGTTGAAGACGTTTAATAGTCCAAGTTTCATCTTCTTCGAGCGTATAAAGTAATCTATCATGTAAACGATTAGGACGACCTTGCCAAAACTCTATATTTGTAGGTTTTACACGATATCCTCCCCAATGAGGTGGCTTTGGAATCTCTCCATGACGAAAACGCTCATTGTAATATTGAAAAGTCTCTTTTAAAAATGATTTTCCAGCAACAACCAAACTTTGTGCTGATGCCCATGCACCAATTTTACTACCGTCAGGACGGCTATTAAAGTAATCAAGACTTTCTTGAACAGTTGTTTTTTCCACTGTTCCTGTGATACGAACTTGACGCTCCAACTCTTTCCAGAAAAACACTAAACAAGAGTTAGCATTCTCCTTTAATTCTTCCCCTTTCTGACTATTGTAATTAGTAAAAAACACAAAACCACGCTTATCAAAACCCTTTAACAATACCACACGAGCATTAGGAATATCTTTATTGACAGTCGCCAAAGTCATTGCGTTTACTTCCGAAATATCAGATTCTATTGCTTCGTCCCACCATCGTTGGAACATATCAAAAGCATTTTTTTCTGCATTTTTTTCGTCCAAACTCTTTTTTGAATAATTAATGCGTATATCGGCTATATTTTGTGTCATAATCTTAATTCTCTTTCTCTTTTTTATTCATATATAACACTAATTATTTAATAAAAATCAGTAGGTCTATAAGCCGAGTTCTGTATTTCAAAAGAAATATTTGTCATTTATCTACGGTTTATGTTACCACAAACCTTTAGCAACCTACCCCTCAACATCGAGCGAGTAACTCTACAACGTTGATATACACGGTCTTGCA
>PDWI01031249.1_pt1 | contig 10897 bp, 10 predicted proteins | sample 1430891 | NCBI WGS metagenome assembly PDWI01 (sample SAMN01162508, study PRJNA174530) | Oral metagenome, whole genome shotgun sequencing project. | biome: Marine environment; feature: Marine mammal; material: Swab sample of the gingival sulcus; isolation source: swab sample of gingival sulcus... | reverse complement strand
AAAATCTTCTGATCCTTGGTAACACGAAACTGTTGCCCTGCTATTTCTACAATTGCATACATAGTTTTGTTGTTTAACTTTTTGGGGCTGCAAAGATAGGCTATTTTTTTATACAAACAAGCAAAGCTACATTTTTTTAGTGTTGGGTGTTAGGTTGTTGGTCAGACATCATTCCAACTAAAAACTCACAACTAGAAATCCACAACTATAAACAACTGTTTACAAGCACTTTAAACTCATTCAAAATCATAGCGGTAGCACCCCACACCATCTTATTATTAAGGCAAAAGGCGGGCACTTCTGCCTCTACAAGCTGCTTGTGCACATACGCATTAGCAACAAAAGAAGTGCATGTATCTGGTTGTAAAAAGGTGTGCAAAGAAGCACTAAACAGCATATCTACCTCTTGTGGATTGGCTTTCCACTGCGGTTTTTGGGGTAGATAAGCCACATAGGGGTATATCAAAAAATTGGAGGGCGGCACATAGAGGGGAGATAACTGCCCTACATAATCTTCGGGAGCTAACTGTATATTGGTTTCTTCTTGCATTTCGCGCATGGCGGTTTGCAACAAACTTTCCGACGGCTCTTTTTTGCCTCCGGGCAAAGATACTTGACCACTATGTACTCCCTTAGAGTTTACCCTCTGCATCAGCAAAAAATATATATCGTCTTGCTCAGGATATAACAAAAGCGTAACGGCACTATGCTTGGCACGGGCAACCATATTGTGCGACTCAAACCGACTTGTTTCGTCTTGCACCCACATGCCTTTGTGCGCTACCATACCCGGCAGCGGTTGCCGCAATATGTCTGCAAACACCTGTTTAGAGAATACATTTTTCACCATAGGGCGCAAAGATGAAAAAAAATTTCATATAAATCTTGGATAAATAAAAAAAACTTGTACTTTTGCACCCGCAAAACGGCGAGGTAGCTCAGTTGGTTAGAGCGTCGGATTCATAACCCGGAGGTCACGAGTTCAATTCTCGTTCTCGCTACTTAATAATCAAGCGATTACAAAATACTGTAATCGCTTGTTTTGTTTTAAGCTCAACATATCTTGCGATTATAAAAAGTTTGATAAGGCAATTAGTTAGTTTTTTAATAATTGTTATTTTTTAGAATACAAAAAATCTAAAGTACTGACAACCAATTATAGTTTATTTTAGATGCGTTGACCCTGTGTAAAACACTTTCTTTTCTCTTTTTTAAATAAAAAATACGTACCTTTGCCGCGTTAAATTTTAAAACACCCAAAGAAGAATGAAAAAACGTATTATCTTATCAACTATTGCTGCTATAGGTTTTATGGCATCATCACTTGCACAAACTATTGTGTCTACTACACCTGAAAACAAGAATGTAGTATTAGAAGAATTTACAGGTATAAAATGTCCTAACTGCCCGGGTGGACACGCTACTGCCAGTCAAATTTTAAATGCACATCCCGATGATGTGTCTGTAATAGCGATACACACGGGTTACTATGCTAATCCTAGTGGCTCTTTACCAGATTACAGAACAGATTGGGGCGGCGCTATTGCAGGCCAAGCCGGAGTAAACTATTTCCCTTCAGGTACTATAAACAGGCATGTATTCCCCGGCACCAGTACTATGCTTATGGGACGCTCACAATGGACATCAAGAGCCAACCAAATTCTTGCCCAACCTTCTTACCTTAATATAGAGGCCAAGGCTACTGTAGTAAGAGACTCTCGTCAGATGGAGGTGTTGGTAGAAGTATATTATACAGGAGACAGCCCCGAAGAAACTAACTACCTGAATGTAGCATTGATACAAGACAACATCTACGGATACCAATCTGGTGGTGGTAGCAATTACAGACATATGCATATGCTTAGAGACTTATTGACCGGACAATGGGGCATCCCTATACAAAATACTTCTGCCAACAGTTTTTATACCACCACACTTGTATATGAGGTTCCTGAAGATGTAAGAGATATAGACGTGGTGATAGATGATATACATCTTGTAGCTTTTGTAGCAGAAAGCCACAAAGACATTATCAGTGGTAATGGTGCCGAGATAGTTATATTGGAAAGCACAAACTTAGACGCAGCTATAAAAAGCACTAAGAACCTCCCTCAAACATATTGTGGTGGTGATATCGACCCTGTTATCACAGTACATAATTATGGCACAGAAACATTGACTGCTTTTGAGGTAGAATACTCGTTCAATAATGAAACACCCATGACATACCAATGGACAGGCAGCTTGGCTAATGGCACGTCTACTGACATAGCATTACCTACTCTTACACCTTCAGATGTAGAAGAGGTAAACAACATGACCTTTACTTTGAAAAACCCCAATGGCAATACCGATGAAATGCCAGGTAACAACATTTTTATAGAGACTTTAGAGAGCTGTATAAACGCCACACAGAATTGCAAATTAGCGTTTTATATTCCTAATGGCGCCAATGAAGTAACATGGGAACTAACCGGACCTAATGGCGATGTAATCATATCAGATGGGCCTTACGACAATGATGGCATCTACCAACATCCTTTCTCTTTCCCTGCTAATGGCTCCTATACCTTAACTGTAAACGACGCTGGTAACGATGCATTTGGTGGTGGCGGTTTTATTAAATTGTTTAGCGTATCTAAAGGTGTGATATGGGAAGCTGATATGGACGCATGGAGTTCTAAATTAGTAGCTCAATTTAGATATGGCTCAGAAGGCGTGGAAGACATTACAACTCTAGAAGAAGGTACTGCTTTATATCCTAACCCAACTTCTGAAAGCACTACACTTAGCTATACTTTGCCTCAAACAGCCAAAGTAAACATTGCATTGTACGATATGCTTGGCAAACAGGTTAGATCATTTGCTGCCACTCAAAATGCAGGCCTTCACCAACATAATATAGATGTGTCTGATTTACACGAGGGTTTGTATATTGTAAACTTAGATATAGATGGTAAGCAAATTACCAAAAAAATAAATGTTGTAAAATAATAAAATAGGTAAAACACATTACACCTAAGTAATGTATTATATTCCTTATAATTTCACCCATAATATTTTGTCCATCACACAAAATATTGTGGGTGTTTTTTATCCGCATTGTATACAAAGATTTGTGAATAAAGCAATGTAATTTTCTTGCACAGCCATTTGCTATTTTTGTACATTTGTGGCGCTAAATAACACCCCAAAACATTTCATTGTATGCACCTTCGTATTTTAACAATTATACTGTCTTTTTTATTGACAAATGGCATATATGCACAAACAAATAAGTACCAAACTGCCAAACCCCTCAAAGGAGAAGGTATTCATGCCATGCTCAAACGACACGGGCTACACCAAAAGAAAGATTACCAAACCTTCTTAACCCTCAACAAAAGCATTTTAAAAGGGAAAAAGACGCTTGTATCGGGACAAACCTATCGTTTGCCAAAGGCAGCAAAAAAGACAAGAGTCAAGAAGAATTATGATGCCCTTTTTGGTAAAAAATACGCTTCGTATAAAACAGTAGACAACCAGCTAAGGAATGCGGTATACTACATTGTAGCAGGGCATGGCGGCCCCGACCCCGGCGCACAAGGCAGAAGAGACGGACACACATTGAGCGAAGACGAATACGCCTACGACATTGCGTTGCGCCTAAGCAGAGAGTTGAAAAGACATGGCGCCACGGTATATATGATAATACAAGACGCCAATGACGGCATTAGAGACCAAAAATATCTGAAATCTGATAAAGACGAAAAAGTACTAAAAAACAAAAAAATACCTCTAAGTGCCCTCAGCAGATTGCGCCAGCGCACCAACGCTATCAACAAACTGTACAAAAAACACAAAAAGCAATATCAACGCTTATTGGTATTGCACATAGATTCACGTTCCAAATCTAAACGTATAGACATTTATGGCTATTACCACTCCAAAAGCAAATCGGGCAAAAGATTTACTAACCATCTGATTAAAACATTGGAACAAAACTATAAAAAAGCACAACCCTCACGAGGTTTTAGCGGCATGTCTAAAACACGAAACGGCTTGTATATGGTTCGCAAACCTTATCCCCCTACTTGTTTCTTAGAACTGGGAAATATCCAAAACACAAAAGACCAGGTACGTTTTATCGACCCCAATAATCGTCAAGCTGTTGCCAATTGGCTTACCAAAGGATGTATCAAAGATTTTAAAAACAGGAAGTAATTATATTTGGTTTTGTATTGGTAAATACATACTTTTGCAGCCGCTTTGATTAAGCACACAACAACACATTATTCTTTGTTGCACCTTAATTATAACGGTAACATTTTGTTATACAACTAATATAAAAATAAATACTAACCACTAAAAAAGTTAATATCATGTTAAGCAAAAGATTACATGTAATCGCCTTGCTTTTGTTGGTAATAGGCTTGGGAGGCTTGCAGGCCCAAAGCGTATATGTTAACAAAAACAACGGCACACCGGAAGGCTATGCTTTGAAGAGGATACAAAGCATGCACTTTGAATCGGGAAAACTAAAAGTAAATAGAACCGATGCTACTACAGACCAATACGCATTGAGCGATGTGCGTAATTTGGTTTTTATTGAAGAAACATTAGGCATGGATGAGTTTAAGACTGTATCTGAGAATTTAATCTCTCTTTACCCCAATCCGGTAAGACAAACTTTACACCTCGACTTATCTAATGTAGAAGAAGGTAACATTAGCATTTTTAATATGCAAGGACAATTGTTACACACCCAAAAAGTGAGCCACCAGCCTACATTAACAGTAGAGGTAGGACATTTACCCAAAGGGGTTTATTTTTGCCGCTACAATCATGTAGAGAAAACAGAAACCATAAAATTTATTAAAGAATAAGATTAAAAAATAGGAGATTAAAACAATGATAAGAAATATATTTTTATTAATGGCCTTTTTTGGCCTTGCCATAGGTGCCAATGCACAGAATCACGATACCATGTATATAATGAAAGATGGAGACGTAGTGGCTAAATACCATGTAAACAACCAAATAGATAGCATTATCTTTTACCAGCCCGAATCATCAGTACCTCCCAATAGTTTTGTTGATGAAAGAGATGGCAATGTATATCGTTTTGTTACTATTGAAGATCAAACATGGATGGCAGACAACTTAAGATATTTACCTTTTGTTACTGACTCTACAGAAATTTTGGATACTCCTGCATACTATGTATATGGATATGGAGGCACTGATGTAGCAGCAGCACAAGCACATCCTAATTATTCAAAATATGGTGTATTGTACAACTGGTATGCAGCTATGAACGGCGAAAGTGCTTCTGCTAGCAACCCAAGTGGTGTACAAGGCGTTTGTCCTGCAGGTTGGCACTTACCCAGCAGTGCAGAATGGACAGAATTAATAGACGCTATAGGCGATCCCTCGGTAGTAGGTGGTAAATTGAAAGAAACCGGTACTGAGTATTGGTATGCCCCTAACACAGGTGCCACTAATGAGTATGGCTTTAATGCTCGTGGTGGCGGATTGCATGCTCGTGCAACAGGCAAATTCTTAGATTACAAAACCATAGGCTATTTTTGGACAACTACAACACACGAAGTATTGACAAATTCTATATATACTGCATTTGTATGGAGTGAGTTTGCTTCGATATTACAACAAAATTATGACAAGCCTTATGGTTTCTCTATACGTTGTGTAAGAGATTAAGATAAACACAAATAATATTAAAGAAACAAGCTATTAGCTATCTGCTTTTAGCTTGTTTCTTTTTTTATAAAGTCTAAAATTACATATCTGTCAGTACTTTAGATTTTTTGTATTCTAAAAAATAACAATTATTAAAAAACTAACTAATTGAATAATAGGTATAAAAAATTTAGATGCGTCTGCCCTGCTCAAAAAAAAGGTTTTCGGTTCTACAAAACGAAAATATTGTACTTTTGCGCACATTTTTTAACCTAAATAAAAACGAATAAAACAAATGAAACACATGTATTTTATGATACTTGCCGTATTGATGAGCTGGCAAGTAAAAGCTCAAATAAACGAGAGCTTTGAAGGAAATGGAACACCAAATGGATGGACAGTGATTAATAATGATGGTCAAAGTGAAGAATGGCAATTTGTCCCCATATCAATGGGAGCTATAACACCCCACTCCGGAGATCAAGTGGCCAAGTTGCATTGGGAATCTGAAGCCCATGACGACTATTTGATAACGCCTGCCATGAATATAGCCATTGGTACTATTGATAGAGTATCTTTCTTTTCGGTAAATTATCCCGATACGGATGGCGACGGATATTTTGAAACCTTTGATGTAAAATTGTCCACTACCGGTAATGCTGTAGAAGACTTTGATGTAGTATTAGCTAGTAACGAGCAGCCCGGTTACGAATGGGAAGCCTTTACTTATGACTTATCGGCTTATGATGGACAAACCGTATATGTAGCTATAGTAGCTACTGCTACTAATCAATTTTATCTTTATGTAGATGACTTTGTAGCAGATGCTACACCTTCATGCCCTCAACCTATAAATTTGACAGTTGATAATATTGAAGCTTCATCGGCCACTTTGGGATGGACAGAAACCGGTAGTGCCAACTCCTGGAATATAGAATATGGCTTGGCCGGATTTGAACAAGGCAGTGGTCAAGTGATAACAGATGTAACCAACACCACTTATGCTATTACAGATTTAGAGGCCGGTACTGAATACGAGTTTTATGTACAAACCGCTTGTGGTGGTGATGATAATAGCGCATGGTCGGGACCTCTTGCTTTTACAACGATTGTTACTTGTTTGGCTCCTGACAATATACAGATAAACGATATGTTACCTACTTCTGTGGTATTGGGATGGACAGAAACCGGCACAGCCACTGCATGGAATATTGAATACGGCATTAATGGCTTTGCCCAGGGTAGTGGTACTTTGATAGAGAATATAACAACAAACCCTTACCAAATAGACGAGCTAACACCCGACAGAACTTATCAAGTGTATGTACAGTCTGTATGTAGCGCTTCTTCGACCAGTGCATGGACAGGTCCCATTAGTTTTAGCACACCCTGTTAAAAACTTTGGCGAATCACAATGGACGGGTAACAGAGCCTTTACAAATGCCAACGGCGCTGTTGTACCAAGTAATATTATCAATATTTGGGACAACGCCCCAAGAGAATGGCTCCTCACACCCTATTTCAATTTATTGCCCCAAGAGTCTTATAAATTAAAGACCATAGTAGCAGTTACCGATTATCTACCCAATGGTACTTCTAATGCCCAAAACACAGATAATATGGGTGTGGATGATGAAGTACAACTACTGATTACTACCGATTATGGTGAGTACACCAACGCTTTGTCGGGTTATAGCGGCATAGTACAATTTGCTTTCTTTGCTTCAGGAGGTGAGATCGACGATTTTGATGTAGATTTTGATTTCCATATTGGTCATTTTGAAATACAACGCGCCCTGGATGTAGATAACACAACCGCATCTACTTTACGTTACTACCCCAACCCCGTGAACAAAGTATTGCATATAGAAACACAACAAAACATACAACAAATAGATATCTATGCTATGAACGGCGCATTGGTACAAAGCTATACAGACAATGCCACACAAGCACAACTTGATGTGAGCCATCTGTTATCAGGCACCTATATTGTAAGTGTATTGAGCGATAACAAAGTGGAACATTTTCGCTTTGTGAAAAAATAAATTTATATTCTTTTAATATTTTCAGTATCTTTGCGAGGTAATATCTTATTTTTAACTCTTATTTGAGTTGTATTATGTCTAAATGAGATATGAGAATGTATTACTAATTTAAAATAACAAAGACATGCTAAAGGAATTTAAAGAATTTGCAATGAAAGGCAATTTAGTTGACATTGCTGTTGGTTTTGTAATGGGTGCCGCTTTTAACAAGGTAGTATCTACATTTACGGGAGGTATTGTTTCCCCTTTGATAGGTTTGGTATTCAAAGCCAACTTTAACGACTTAAAGTGGATTATCCAAGAAGGTGTTGCCGATGCAGCAACAGGTAAAGTAACAGGAGAAATTGCTGTACTTTATGGTTCATTCTTTACTGCAGTTATTGATTTTATCATTGTTGCTTTTGTGATGTTTATGGTGGTAAAAGGTGTTAACAAAATGAAGAAGAAAGAGAAGCCTGCCCCAGCAGCACCAAAAGGACCAACACAAGAAGAATTGTTAGTAGAAATTAGAGATCTGTTGAAAAAATAATAAGATCAAATAATTTAAATGATGTATACCGTCCTAAAAAGCCGTATGGTTTTTTAGGACGGTTACTTTTATAATTGTTGGGTTACTTTTTATTCAATAGATTAACATACCCTATCATCATATAGAAAAAAAACATAGCTTTGCACCTTAAATAAAAACATAGTGATGAAACAAACAAAAGTGATTGTAACGGGAGGTGCCGGTTATATAGGCTCTCATACGGTAGTAGAGTTACAACAAAAAGGTTTTGAAGTAGTTATAATTGATAATTTGAGTAATTCTCATGCCAGTGTAATTCAAAATATTACCAAAATAACCCACACAGCGCCGCAATTTGTACAGGCCGATTTGTGCGACAAAGAGGCTTGTGATGTTTTTTTTAGAGCACACGCAGATGCCAAGGCAGTTATTCATTTTGCAGCCCTCAAAGCTGTGGGCGAATCTGTAGACAAACCTTTGGCATACTATCACAACAACCTCAATAGCTTGATGAATGTATTACAAGCTATGAATACATACAACATACCCAATTTGGTGTTTTCATCTTCGTGTACTGTATATGGCCAAGCCGATGTACTACCTGTTACAGAACAAACCCCATTAAAAAAAGCTTTGTCGCCCTATGGCAACACCAAACGTATAGCTGAAGATATCATTAGCGATTGTATAACAGTCATGCCTATTAAGGCTATATTGTTACGCTATTTTAACCCTATTGGCGCACACCATTCGGCACATATAGGCGAGTTACCTTTGGGCGTACCCAACAACCTGGTACCTTTTATTACCCAAACAGCCGCAGGTATCAGAGAGCAACTCTCGGTATTTGGCAATGACTATAGCACACCCGATGGCACAGCTATTCGCGACTATATTCATGTGGTAGATTTGGCCAAAGCACATGTGGTATCGGTAGAACGTATGATACAAGAAAAACAAAAACAAGATTGTGAAATCTTTAACTTGGGCACCGGCAATGGCTTTTCTGTGTTAGAAGTAATTAAATCTTTTGAAAAAGTAAGTGACCAAAAATTGAATTATAAGATAGTAGGCAGACGCGCGGGCGATATAGAAATAGTATATGCCGATACTTCTTTTGCTAATACAGAACTGGGGTGGAAAGCCGAAAAAACTTTGGATGACATGATGGCATCTGCATGGAAATGGCAACAAAAATTAACAAGTAACAATTAGTAATGAGCAATTAATAATTAGGTAATATGATAATGAGACAATGAGATAATAAGGAAATGAGGGAGTGAGTAAAAAGACGGAAGACAGAAGCATTTAAACCATTAAGAAATGAAGAATAGTTAAGATTATTACTAATTGTTAATTACTAATTATTAATTGGTTACAACCTAACACCTATTTAATGCTAATAGCTAACAGCTAATAGCCTGTTTCACTCCATCACTTATCACTTTACAACTTTCAACTTTATAAACTTTCAACTTTATAAACTTTCAACTAATAATATATGAAAATACTAATAACAGGTGGCGCGGGCTTTATAGGGTCGCATTTGGTAAGATTGAAAAGACATAGAAAACAAGCCTAATTATCACTTTGTGAAGGCAGATATTGTGGATGATAAGGCTATAATGGCTTTGTTTGAAGAACAGATGTTTGATGCGGTAATACATCTGGCTGCCGAATCGCATGTAGATAGGTCTATTAGCAATCCTATTGAGTTTGTAATGACCAATGTGGTGGGCACTGTTAATTTGTTAAACGCTGCCAAACGCATTTGGGCTGATAATATGGAAGGCAAACGTTTTTATCATGTCTCTACAGACGAAGTATATGGCAGCCTGGGCGAAACAGGCATGTTCTTAGAAACCACTGCCTACGACCCCCATAGCCCCTACTCTGCTTCCAAAGCCTCTTCAGACCATTTTGTAAGAGCCTATGGCGATACTTTTGGCCTGCCGATAGTTATTTCAAACTGCTCTAACAATTACGGCAGCCATCAATTCCCCGAAAAGTTGATTCCACTATTTATTCATAACATAAAGAACAACAAACCATTGCCTGTATACGGTAAAGGCGAAAATGTAAGAGATTGGCTGTGGGTAGAAGACCATGCCAGAGCTATAGACCACATTTTTCACAAGGCCGATAATGGCACCACCTACAATATAGGCGGGCACAACGAATGGACTAATATAGATCTTATAAAACTGTTGTGCAAAATAATGGATAGCAAACTGGGCAGACAAGAAGGCGAAAGCGAAGGCTTGATACAGTTTGTAAAAGACCGCGCAGGGCACGATTTGCGTTATGCCATAGACAGCACCAAATTGCAAAATGAATTGGGATGGACACCCAGTTTGCAATTTGAAGAAGGGCTGGAAAAAACCGTAGATTGGTATCTCAACAATCAAGAATGGTTAGAAAGGGTTACCTCAGGCGCCTATCAATCGTATTACCGTCAGCAATACGAAGAACGATAGTAAAAACTGTATAATATTTTGCTTTTGTGCACTCATTTTCAACAGCTTTGTTCTTTTTAAAAAATGATATACTTTTGCACGGCAATTTTTTTCACACAACACATATTAATTTAAGATGGCATTAAGCGAACAAGAACAAATAAGAAGACAATCGTTACAAGAACTTAAGAAACTGGGTATCAACC
>PDWI01032505.1_pt1 | contig 10898 bp, 8 predicted proteins | sample 1430891 | NCBI WGS metagenome assembly PDWI01 (sample SAMN01162508, study PRJNA174530) | Oral metagenome, whole genome shotgun sequencing project. | biome: Marine environment; feature: Marine mammal; material: Swab sample of the gingival sulcus; isolation source: swab sample of gingival sulcus... | reverse complement strand
TGTAATCTTATCTTCCCCCGATTTGTTTACTAAAATACAAAATTAGTAAAAAATCGACCTCTTTTTATTTTTTCGCAAACGTACGAGGTTTTGGGTATTAGGTGTTAGGTTTTTTAAGTCGGAAGCATGTAAATTAAGAATTAAAAGTTAAGTCGGAAGACGGAAGACCGAAGTATTGCCCTCTGACGAGTACACCCTCTAACTTGGATTAACCGCAAAGAACGCCAAGAAGACGCAAAGGTCGCAAAGAGTTAAATTAATTGTTAATGGTTAATGGTCAATTGTTAATGCGCTCTCTCGTGTGCGTCCTCTCACGTATTTTTCAATTCGTAATTTTTAACTCTTAATTCGTAATTAACAAAAACTTGACTTACTAAACCCCTGAACCATTAACTCATTAGCTCATTGTTCCTTTGCCCCCATGAGTTTTGCGGATTAAATTGGTCTTGCTATATTTTTATATAATTTTTGTACTCCCAAGGTCTCAAGCCGGTATATTTTTCTAGCAGATAGAGTATACGAGCTTTAAGACCGACACTTTTCTTACTGGGATCGTAGTGAAATTTCCAATTTTTGCGTTCAATTCGGGGTTGCATTATTTTAGGATGAGTCCCCTCAAAGGCTGTTAGGTAATCTATTTGACTATAATCGAAGGGAGCGTCGGTATATTTTTTTTCTACAAACTCATCTTCGTGCCAAAATTTATTAAAACTTTGTTGTTTAGCCGATTGTTTTTCAGGTGGTTTCACCCAACCATAGTGATATATATAGGCATCTATCTCTTTGACTTTTAATTTTCGATCATTTATCCTAAAGCCTTGTGCATCGCGATAGGATTTTACGCCTATTTGATTGCGTACAATTCTAATTTCTCGTCGGTACCATCGGCGGCTGTCACCTATATAATCATAAGAACCATAAAAATGCTTGTATTTGAACAATAAGCCTTCTACTTTTTTATCGTCTTTCCATTTTTGCATTGCAGATTTAATCGTATCTAAATATTGCTCATGCACTACTTCATCACCTTGTATATAAAAACACCAATCTGTATCGGGTGATATTGCAGCCAAGGCTTTGTCAGTTTCTACTGCCAGTACTTCACCGCCTTTTCTCAAAGTCAAGTCCCATTCGGTTTCAACTATACGTATTTTGTCCGAATCTATGTTTTCTATCATTTGCAAAGTCTCATCTTCCGATTTTCCCACTGCTACCACTACCTCATCGCACACGGGCAGAATACTCAATATACTTTCTACAATGGGATAATCGTATTTAATCGCATTCCTTATAAAGGTAAAACCACTTACTTTCATCTGTTTATATTTTTTTGGCTGTTAGCTATTGGCTATTGGCTATTTGCTATTAGCCTATTTAACTTTTAACTTTTTATTTTCTTCGGTCTTCCGACTTCCGACTTCAGTTTTTATAGAAACCTTTGAATTTATCTACCTGCAATCTAAAAATAAGAATTGCGACAAATATAGCTATTCCCGGAAATACAGCAAGCCACCAAGCTGAAAAATTATGTCGCGCTTCACTCAATAATATCCCCCAACTTACGTGTCCGGAAGGTATGCCTATACCCAAGAAAGAAAGTGTGGACTCAAGTAGTATGGTACTAGCAAAGCCAAAGGACAACGCCACAAAAACCGGTGTCATTATATGAGGAAATATATGTCGTGAGATGATTTTAAAATCACCAAGAGCAATAGCCTTTGACGATTCTATAAAATTTTCGTTTTTTACCTTCAAAATCTCCGCTCGTACATACCTCGAAATAAGGGGCCACTTTAGTATAGCGATGACTATTACGATATTGTAAATAGAGCGTGTAGCAAACATACTTATTAAAATCAAGACCAAGAACGAGCCCGGAAGCGATTGGAATATCTTTATAAATAATGAAAAAGCGGAATCCAAAGGAAGTGAAATCATACGAACTTTGAAGTTCGATTTTTTCATAATCAAACCTAAAATGATTGGCAAAAACATCACTGCAAAAAACAGAATAGCATAAGACAAATCGCTCTTGAAAAGCAAGTTGAAATATTTGAAATTTACCAAATAATATAGAACCCAAAATACAAAAAATGCAAGAAGAACGAGATTAACAAGGCTTATCTTAAGCGATGTGTCACCAAAATATGAAGGCAATACACTGAACAACATCGCTATTATCAGTGCCAAAATCATAGATAAAACACCTATCTTTAGCGCAAGAGAAGTTCCGTGAATCATCCCTGCCAAAACATCGCGTCCAATCTGGTCTGTTCCTAAAAAATGTGGCTGTTGTCCTGCTTTTAAATTCTGTTTGGCAAAGGGTGACACATAGTCTGAATTTTGTGTATCTATAGAGTATTGAGAATATTTTATCAGTGGTCTTAACAGTATTTTATCATCGCTTTTGGGTATGTATTTATCTGAAAAAACAGGCATGCTGTATCCATCTGTTGTCTTTACCAAAATCGGTTTATCATTTGCCAAAAAATCAGCAAAAATGCCCACAAAGACAAATAAAAACAACAATATGTTCAAAATGCGATTCACCTGTCTATAAATTTTATTCTGGAATCAAAATAAGAATACAGCATATCTCCAATAAAATAGAAAATATAAGTAGCAACACCAATCAACAACACGATACTATAGACCACATTCCAATCATACTGCAATATAGCATCGTACAACAAACGTCCCATGCCGGGAATATTGAAGATGACTTCTATTATCACCGAACCCGCAATTGAAGCAGGCAATCCCACGACTATCATCGTTATCAAAGGCAAAAGAGAATTGGGGAAAATATGATTAAAAATCACTTTTTTTCTCGGCAATCCCTGAGCCATCAACGAAAGATAATATTTCTTTTTCATCTCCTTTTGCATATTTTTTTTCACAAGGTCAATAATATAGGCTCTCGTATGAAAAGCGACGACAATTGCCGGCAAAATCAGATGAGGCATTGCAGTTTTTAATTGCTGCCCAAAACTCATATCCGAATATATTTCACCTATTCCAATCGAAGGAAAAATATTGAATAAGCCCGTTACCTCTGAGGAGGTGAGAAATACCACTGCCAAAGTAGCCAGCCAAAATACAGGAATAGAATATATCGCAATAAAACTATTATCTATCAGCTTCGCAATAACATTTTTGTTGTGATAAGTCGACAAAAGTGCTATTGGAATAGCTAAGCCAAAAGTGAGGATGTAAGCAAGAAAAACATACATCAAAGTCCATTTTAACGATTTTTTTATTTTTACCGACACCTTTCTGCCATCAACAGAGGAAGTGCCAAAATCAAATTTTAAGGCATTGGAAAACCATCGGTGGAATCTGTTCTCGGTGCCGTTCCATGTAAATTTTGGAAAAATACTAAAAATACTTGCCGGCTTTTGGGGCAAATGGTTATATTTTTCTATAAAGTGTTCAATATTTAGTTCTTTGCCGGATAGCGAATCTTTATTTGCCTTGTAAAAAGCTTCAAGTACCTTAAAATTTTGGTCAAACTCTAAGTGGTCAGAGCTTTTTTTTAGTTTCAATAATGATTTTTTCAATTCCGAATTACTATTATCTTGAGATATTTTGGTGTTATCAACTTCCAATGTCTGCATTAGAACAATCAACTCCTGAAATAAATCGTCTGTTGCTTTCCAGTTGTTATTGTATTGGTATATGGAACTGACGAGTTTTTTTTCGTCGGTTATAATATATTTATCAATATTTGGGGGTGTACTTTGAGGCGTTATGCTAAAATAAAACTCGGGCAAGTGCAGATCTAAGGATTTGGCGACAGATATGTAGTCTTCCCTGCTTATTTCATTATCGGCGTTTGTAGAATAGCCTCTAAATTCCAAATAGACCTCCACTTCATCTCCCGGCATATTGATACTAAAGAAGAACACAGTAATCGCCAGCAATACCATCGCCGGAATTATAAGTAATATTTTTTTTATCAGATAAATGACGTTTATTTTAATGTTGCCGTATTTGCGAAATATCCCGGTCTTTTAGAGCTTGTTAGTACTTCAAATTTGCTGTTTACGACCATATTTTCGGTAGTTCCAAACAAAAAGACGGTGGGCATTTCACGATTTAATATCTCTTGAAATCTAAGATACAATTCTTCTTTTTTTATTTTATCTTTTTCGGAAATAATTTGCTCAATTACCTTATCACATTCTTTATTATTGAATCGGCTTGTATTTGCGCCACCGGTTACAGCGTTGTCGCTGTGCCACTTTGGGTAAGGAGAGTAATCGACCAAGTCTTTGGAATATACTTTGGCGATAATATCAAAATCAGCTTTTTTAGCTGCACTTCGAGACTCTTTGCTGCTTATGAAATTGAGTTTTATATCTATTCCAATCTTTTTGCAATTTTCCTTTAATGACAATCCTATGGCTTTGCCAATGGGTTTGCTGGTACTCTTGTAAGAAATAACGGCATTGGTTAATTTACCTTTGATTTTTTTATCCAATATGCCATCGCCATTACTGTCTTTCTGGATTTATAGGAGAAATAATGCGTTTTTCACCGCCTGTACCAAAGGTTTTTATCAAATAATCGACATCTATGAGATGTGCTAATGCCACACGAAATTCGCGTTCCGACAATATCTTTCCGGAAGTATTTAATACTATTGAATAAAATCTATTTGAAAGCGGATTGAAGCAATCGAATTCTTTGGATAAAGCGGAGTCGCTTCTTATGGCTTTAAAATCACTACCTGATATACCTTTCAAAAAGTCGATATTCCCATTTTTTAGTTCTGTCAAAGATGTAGTTTTATCGGGTATTATTTTGAAAATTATTTCGTCGGGTTTGTTTTTTAAATATGTATTTTTGTGGTTATCTCCCCACCAATTGTTTTTTTTCTTCAATGTTATATAGCGATTTGCTTCCCAATCGGCAACAAAATAAGGACCGGAACCACTAAAATTATCTCTTGTGAAATATACACCGTTTATCTTATCGGCGAGTTCTGTTGCTCCTTGTGTTTCTGATAGTTTTTTTCGGGCTTCCTCCTTGTTTTTTAACAGGTCAAAATCTATTTGTCTCATTACCTTTGCCGAATCGTAAAAATACTCGGGATATATTTCCAAATTCGTTACCAACTCTTTTGTCATAAAATAATCCCTTTTTGTGTAAACGGCACAGCTTTTATCATCGTTTTTATCCAATTCAACGCCTACAATATTGGAGTACATCGACCATATCGCAGGATGAATATCCAACATCGGATTAAGCATCAATTTTATGGTAAAAAGGTAATCTTCGGCGGAAATAGGGGAGCCGTCGTCCCATTTTGCCTCATCTTTTATTTTTATGTCATATTTGTACGTTCCCTTATATTCTCCTGTATCTACAACTATTTCTTCCGGCATTTTAGTGAGTAATATCGGCTCGTTTTTGTATGTTTTGGGGTTGAAATCTGCCAATTGCAGGAAAACATAAGGTGTGATTTGTAGAGATTCTATGCTTCTCTTTCTCAGCGGAAGCAAAGACGGCGGGTCTTTTTTTATGCCCACTTTGAATGAATATTGATTATCGTTTTCTGTATGTTTTGTCGTTTCTTTGCAGGAGAACAAAAACAGAATGAATAATACTATCAATATCGAATACGCACTATTTGTATATAATTTATTTGTCATTGTAGTTTGGATATTTTAAACAAAGATAATACATTGGTAACAAAAAGACAAAACTTTGAGACTTGCTAAAATTTTACTAATACGACATTTTAGTCTTTGCTTAAATAGTCTCTGCAAGAAAACTCCAAATACTTCGTTACGCTCATTTTGAGTCAATTCTTGTGATATTCGTTTTGATTTTATAAATATTCCTATCTGTCAAGTTTCAAGTTAGAAGACCGAAGTATTTCCCTCTGACGAATACCCCGCTCACGTATTTTTAAAACCATTAAGAAATTAAGGGGCATTAAGTCAAACGCGCAGATACACGCGCCCTACAATTCTTAATTTTTAATTCGTCATTGCACAAGTCAGAGCGTAACTAAAAACTAAAAATTTAAAACTAAAAATTTAAAACTAAAAACTCAAAACTAAAAACTCAAAACTAATTTGCTTCCCACTTCCCTCTCCCAACTTCCAGCTCGTCACGCATTAACCATTGACAATTAACCATTAAAAAAAACTTCTAACTTCTCGCTCCTTATCACTCCTCTCTCGCTTCTACAAAGTTCCATTTATCGGAATTAACATCGTAATCATAGGTGTAAATAGTTCTCAAATTATCGCTTGCAATCATCAAAGTATAATTAAAAGTTCTTGCTTTTAGCATCATTCGGTTTCCTTTGAATACTATTCTGTGGGCATTTTCCAAACCTCCTCCGGGTGCATCCATTAAGGAAAATTCAAATCTAATATCATCTGAAAAACTACCGTCATCGTTAAGTCCAATCGAATAAATTTCAGGTTTTCGTGCTACGCCCATATACAATCTCTTACCGTATTTCGCTTGAAAAATGCCAACACCCAACACATCAAGTCCCTCATATTTGCTTAGTACTTTTCTATTTTCGGTACTTATTTGGTAAACGGCTCCGCTTTCGTCTTTGTAAGTAGAGCCTGATAATGAAGTAGCGTACAGACTTTTTGTGTCACAATCAAAAGCTAATCCCACCACACCAAAGGGATTTTTAGGTGTAGGAGGATTTTTAGATTTCAATCTGATAAATTCTTCCATTTTACCATCTGCGCTATGTACTATCAGCACTTTATTTTGCTCTGCCGGCGGGTTTATATCGATGCTGACATAGGGAAATGGTGATGTGTAGATATTTCCTAGATTATCTAAGGCATAAAGTCCCAAATACCCAAAACTTTCCCACTCCGGTAACTTCATTGCCTGCATAAGGTGGTTTTAGACCATGTTTAAGAGGAAATCTAGGATTTTTCTTACAATGATCAACTGCTTTTCCTTGCAAAAGATTTATCTTTTTTGCATCGTCCGGAGATTTTTGATAAATCAAATTTTTTACCGTCAAAACAAGCAACACTACCACTATAATAGATACGATTACGATCGCAATATTTCTTTTTTTACCGTATTTTTTATTTGCCATTTTCTTGTTTTTAGCCATAACAAACACACTAATCAATAAAAATCAAACATTAAAACTTGCTAAAATCCTCATCAAATCCAAACACCACATCTCTATTATATGGTGTATAATAAAAAACTTGATCAATAATCCTTAGTAAAAAAAACTAACAGAAACCTTTGAATACCCCAAGATACGAGACGAGTTTGATGTGAGAAAAAATCGTCCATAGTTTGGGGACTTTTAATGCTTATTCAAAGGTTTCTAATAGCAATAAGTCAGAATTAATCCGGATTATTTACTATGAATTTACTGATGTAAATATTTTTTCCTGACAATACTTTTATAAAGAAAATTCCGGTTTTTAGACCATCTAATTCTATTACTTTTTTGTTACTTCTTTCCCTTTCTAGAATTACCTTTCCATTTATGTCTAAAACTTTAATGTTTTTAATGTTTTCAAGATTTTCAAACTCTAATCTAACATACCCGGAAGAAGGATTTGGATATACTCGTAAGGAATTATCATCACTTATGTCTGATGAACTCAAATATATCGGGGCTTTCCACCTAGCACAAAGCCACTTCTCAGGGTCGAGTTCTATTGACTTGATATCAAAATCGAGTTCAAAAGTAAATATCTGACCATTTTCGGTATTATCCATAACCACAATGGTATCTTGACTTTCACCTACAACTCTAACCGGAACAGGCATTTCGAAGAAATCAACGGAATTATCAGATTGAGCTTGATTAATCTCAATTTTTATTTTATTTTTTGCACTGCCATGCCACCAATTGACTGTATATGTGGGATATCCTCCACCGTAGAACCAATCGTTGAAAAATTCGGTTAAGTCTTGACCGCTTTGAGTCTCTAAATGAGATTTAAGGTCTTCTGTTAGAGCGTAATTGTATGCCAATTTAGGGTCTTTGAGGTAATTTCTCAAGGCTTGGAAGAAGTTGTCGTCTCCCAGCTTCCACCTCAACATATGTACTAGGTAAGAACCTTTGGCATAAGATAAATTTGAGCTAAAAATTCTTCCTACACTTGTGGTATCTTCCACAAATACCTTTCCATAAGGCAATTGGGTCGCCTTAGTTATATTTGCAATTTTCCAATTTTCCCAGGATGTCTCATAACCTAAAAACTGATATGTTAAGCCTTCTAAGTATGTGGCGAAGCCCTCGTTTAGCCATATATGTTGCCAACTGCCACAAGTTACTTTATCGCCAAACCACTGATGACCAAGTTCGTGAGCTATGAGGTCATAACTAAAACTAGAAACAAAGGTCATAGAAGCATGTTCCATTCCTCCACCCCAACCAAATAATGCGTGACCATACTTTTCTTTGTAAAAAGGATATTGACCGAACAACTCGCTAAACAATTTAATCATTGGCACTATTTCAGGGGAATTTTCTTTCGAATAATCTAGGGCGCAAGGATAAACGAATTCTTGAACCATTAGGCTGTCTCCATTGTCAAACACCACCCAATCAATATATTCTTTGTATTCGGAAATGGCAAATGCAATCAAATAAGCAGGCTCTGGGTACCTGTGTTTCCAGTGAAAAACAGCATTTCCACCTACAATATCCTTAGAGATTAACAAGCCGTTACTAGCTACAGTATACATTCTGGGTGTCGTTATAATCATGTCTATACTATCTATTTTATCGTTTAACGTTTGCTTTGTGGGCCACCAATCTCTGGCACCATAAGGCTCCGACAAAGTCCACATCAACGGCTTTGAAGGTTCACAAACTTGACCGGAAGTTGCGAAAGAACCAAAGCCGGATGCCTCAGGATTGCCTTGATACCAAATAGAAAGAGAATCCAAGTCTCCATCTTGTAAAGTTATGGGCAAATCAACCTTTAATTCAAAGGAGCCGGTAAAACTGTAATTTATTTTATCACCGTGATACTTAATAGAATCAACAGTCATGCCTGAATTGAAATCGAAAAATATAGAAGTTACATCATCTCCCACTATTTCAAAAAGAGGCGTAACCTTGCCTTTCAAATAACTTATATTAGGGTCTGCTTCCAACTCAAATTTATAGTGCTTTAGGTCATAATTACCGGTTTTGCTACTCGGAACAAATAACTGATTTCCGTGGTCATTATTGACTCTGTCTGCAAAAAAAGATTTTTCAAAATTATCAAATTGGGCTAATGCGCCAAAAGAAATGAACATGCTCAAGGCTACTACAAAATATTTCTTCATTTTTTTATTTGTTTTTATTTGTTTATCAAATTCTTAACTTTGGCTATTGCCTTTTCCAGTCCTGCCGAATTTTTTCCTCCGGCACTGGCGAAAAACGGTTGTCCTCCACCGCCACCACCTATTTCTTTGGCTATTTCTCTAACCATATTTCCTGCATTATAACCTTCTTTTACAAGATTTTTGCTAAGGGCTACTATTATCTGCGGTTTTCCCTTAGACTCAAATCCAAGTGCTATAATGATATTTTCTTCTTCTTCCAAAAGGTTGAAAGCGAGTGTTTTTACTATTTTGGCATCATCGAGAGGCACGATTGAGCTAAGGAGCGATATTTTTCCAACATTCTCAATTTTGCCTTTCAACGTATCTTTCAAGTTCGACGATTGTTCTTGCTTATACTTTTCTATTTCTGCATTCAAGTTCTTATTATCCAACAATAATGAATACACCGATTTCGAAACATTCTTAGGTTGATTTTTGAAGAGTGCTCTCACTTCTTTGAGTTCTTCCAATTCTCTTTTGATATAATTTTCGGCTTCTATCGAAGTTATAGCCTCAATTCTTCTTACGCCTGCCGCTATTGAGGTTTCCGTAACAATCTTGAACATTCCTAATCTTCCGGTTTGAGGAACGTGGCAACCTCCACACAATTCAATAGAATAATCCTTATCAAAGGTAATCATTCTTACTTGGTCACCATACTTTTCTCCGAATAGCATCATCGCTCCTGCTTCTTTGGCTTTCTCTATTTCCAAACTTCTATTTTCTAGCCTGTTGATATTTTCTCTTATTTTTGCGTTTACAATTTCTTCTACTTCTGAAATTTCTTCATCCGATACTTTTTTGAAGTGGCTAAAATCGAAGCGCAAATACTTTTCATTGACCAATGAACCTTTTTGCTGTACGTGTTTACCCAACACCTGTTTCAAAGCCGCTTGTACCAAATGGGTGGCAGAGTGATTATTTTCAATCAGTCTTCTCCTGGTTGCATCTATTTTTGCAAATACCGGTAAGTTTATGTTTTTTGGTAATTTTTCCACTAAATGCACTGTTAAATCGTGCTCCTTTACCGTGTTTAAAACTCTGATTTTTTCTTCGCCGAAAAACAATAAGCCTGTATCACCTACCTGACCTCCTCCCTCTGCATAGAAAGGTGTTTGTTGCAATACCAATTGATAGATGTGTTTATTTTTCTGCTTTATTCCCCTATACTTAGTAACAAAAGTATTTTCAACCTCATCACTATCATATCCTACAAACTCTACATCTGATTCGGGTAGCAATTGTACCCAATCGCCCCTTTGTACCTTGGCATCTTCTCTCGATCTGCTTTTTTGCTCCGATAAACATACTTCAAATCCTTCCTCATCTATTTCTAAGCCTTTTTCACCAGCTACTAACTTGGTTAAATCCAGAGGAAAGCCATAAGTATCGTACAGTTCAAAGCAATCGCTTCCCGATATGGTATTATCTTTTGTAGGTATATTTTCTATTCTTTTTAATCCTGCTTCAAGCGTTGATAAGAATGATTTTTCTTCCTCTATTATTACATTTTTTACAAAATCTTTTTGTTCAATTAATTCGGGAAAAGTGTCTTCAAA
>PDWI01009792.1_pt1 | contig 10898 bp, 7 predicted proteins | sample 1430891 | NCBI WGS metagenome assembly PDWI01 (sample SAMN01162508, study PRJNA174530) | Oral metagenome, whole genome shotgun sequencing project. | biome: Marine environment; feature: Marine mammal; material: Swab sample of the gingival sulcus; isolation source: swab sample of gingival sulcus... | reverse complement strand
TTTATAAAAAAAAGATACGGGATAACCATCATTCGCCATATATATAATCTTATCCTCTTTAGATATATTTTTATTAATCCATGCAAAAACCTTTCTCCCGTCATTATATTTTAAAGGGAAGTAATTATATGTCTTTACTATTGTAAAAATTATTGCAAGAATTAAGAGAGAAATATTAATAATATTAATGTTTATAATTTTTTTGTTAATAAATCTTAGTCCTTGCCAGAATAAGTATGAGTATATAAATATTAATATCGGCACAAAATATAAAATTAACCTGTGATAGTAAGGATACATTTTAAAACTGGAAAGCAAAAAATGTGTTGTGATTGGAAATAAAGTCAAAAACAGCAAGCCCCCTTTTTGTTTTTTTATTAGTAAAACAGGGTAAATCACAAAGAACAAAACAACTAGGAGAAAAAGCATAAAACCTCTAAAATCTAAGAGTAATAAAGTCATTCTTATTTTTTCTATAATAAAAAAAATATAGTCTATACTAAATATATTCTTAGTAAACAAACCGTTACAATTCTTTGTCCAATAATCCAACATGAAAGCCTTACTGGGATGATTATGTATAAAAAAGATGTAGTATATTGAAAACGATACTAACCAGCCTGATATTATAATTATTATATTTATGAGTCTATTAATATTCTTACGATTTTTATAAAGCAAAAACAGACCTGCCGTAAATAATATTATAACTGAAATATTAGAGAACCATAAAGCCGTAATTCCGGTTAAACATAAAATGACACCATCCTTTTTATTAAAATTTTCTTTAAATGTAATTGTTGCCAATAATATAAGTATGGTACAGAATACATCTGTCTGATACTGTTTGAATTCTGTTGAATAACGAATAATTTGAATTGACATTGAGTATAAAGAACAGGCAAGCAGGGATAAAGTTTTATTTTTACTCAACTTGAATGTTAACTTATAATACAAAGGTATTGATATTAAATAGCATATTAAAGGAAAAATTCTTAAAGACCAATCTGTTTTTGAAAATAATATAGTAGATAGTTTTGTTATATACAGAAAACCAATTGGTGCTACTTGATTATACTCTAAAGGTGCTTTTAAAAGACCCAAAAAATTTCTTTTAAATACACCTGTTGCCAAACAAGCCTCGTCTCCGGTTAATCCTCTATTATATATAAATTGACATAGTGTAACAGCAATACCGATAAAAATAAAAAAAGATAAAATATAATTCATCATGAGCCTATTATGATAAATCTTTTTATTTTTTCTTAATCCCTGCATTCTTAATCTCCCTTAATTTCATACAATGTAATATAATAAAGTTATATTTTTAAGTCAATATTTTGTATGGAATTAAAATTTAAACATTTCATTATAAAAAATCAAAAAATAATTAAAATATTTATCTCTTATATTGACTTTTCTTTTTTTTACCTTAAAATTAAACTTAAAATAATGTATAAAAGGAGTATAAGATGAAGTTTCTTGTAGTTGACGATTCTTCTACGATGAGAAGAATAATTAAGAATTCTTTAAAAAGAATAGGATATGAGAGTATAGAAGAAGCAGAAAATGGAGTAGATGCCCTAAATAAAATAGAGGGTATTGACATTATTTTAACAGATTGGAATATGCCTGAAATGGACGGCTTACAATTAGTAAAAAAAGTTAGGGAAACAAATAAAGAGATACCTATATTAATGGTAACTACAAATGCTGCAAAAGATGATATTGTTGAAGCATTAAAAAACGGAGTAAATAATTATATAGTAAAACCATTTACCCCTGATACTTTAAAAGAAAAAATAAATTCAATACTAAAAGGTTAAAAATGATGAACCAAAGTGATATAGACCGCCTTATTGCCCAAGGAAAAGATAAATCTGAAACTAAAGAAAGCAATGATTTTTCGATTTCCAATAAACCAAATAAGGAAAAAACAGGAAAAGTAATGGGGCAAATCTCCAAAGTAACAAAAGAGTCAGAAGAAGGAACCAATAAGGTTATGAATAAATTGGATGATATTCTCAATGCCGTATCCAGACAGAAAGCTCTTGTGAACGACTTTATATCTCAATATAAAGATAAACCAGAAGATATTGATGTTTTAGAAGTCTTTAATTATATTAATTTGTCAGCAGATAAAATAGAAAATCATGTTTATTCGGCAATGGATACCTTCCAATTCCAAGATATTAACAAACAAAAACTTATGAAAGTCATGTATACCCTTTCTCAATTAAATAATTATCTGAACGACTTATTGGGTTACGAAGATGCCGATCAAGCTTTTGGACACGACATTGACAATAAAACAATGGAGCATGATAAAAATAAAGATATTGTTGAGTCGATAATAGCAGATTTTAAAAAACAATAAATTAAAGGTTATTAATATATATCTTCTTGTTCCTTTAATAACTCATTGTACAGTATATTTTTTATAAAGGTTCTTAATTGTTTTAACCTAATGATTATTATATAATTGAATTTTACAATACCGCTAGGAGGATTAACTTGAATAAAACTATTTTAAGGGGAGAAAAAATTGCTCCCGCAGAAGGTAAGTTGGGTGTTTTAATTCCAGGAATGGGTGCCGTCACTACCACTTTATTAGCTGGAGTTTTTGCATTAAAGAAAGGCAATAATAAAGCATTCGGCTCACTTACACAAATGGGAAAAATAAGACTAGGTAAACGTACGGACAACAAATTTGCTTCCATTAAAGAATTTGCAAAATTAGCAGATATAAAAGATTTAGTTTTTGGGACTTGGGATATTTTTGAAGATTCCGCTTATATAGCAGCCCAAAAAGCAGCAGTTTTAAAAAGTAGTGACATCGAATTGGTGAAAGAAGAGTTAGAAAGTATTAAACCTATGGCAGCAGTTTTTGATAAAAGGTTTGTTAAAAATCTTGATGGTAACCATATTAAAAAAGGTCAAAACAAGATGGAACTAGCCGAGCAAGTGATTGAAGATATTAAAAATTTTAAAGAAAAAAATAATTGTGCCAGAATGGTTATGTGCTGGGCAGGTTCAACAGAAGCTTATGCAAAACCCTCATCTGTTCATGATAGTCTCAAAAATTTTGAAGAAGGATTAAAAAATAATGCTCCTGAAATCACGCCAAGCCAAATATATGCCTATGCAGCATTAAAGATGAAAGTCCCCTACCTTAACGGAGCCCCTCATCTCACAACAGATTGTAATGCTCTCATGGAGTTAGCAGAAAAAAATGAGGTCGCTGTAGGAGGGAAAGATTTTAAAACTGGTCAAACATTAATGAAAACTATTCTCGCACCAGGACTTAATGCAAGATTATTGGGTGTTAATGGCTGGTTTTCTACAAATATTTTAGGAAACAGAGACGGTGAAGTTTTAGATGATCCCGAATCTTTTAAATCTAAAGAAGTTAGTAAATTAGGAGTAATCGATACTATTTTAAAACCTGATTTATATCCCGAATTATATGACAATATATACCATAAGGTAAGAATTAATTATTATCCTCCAAGAGGAGATAACAAAGAATCATGGGATAATATAGATATTTTTGGTTGGATGGGTTATCCTATGGAAATTAAGATTAACTTTTTATGCAGAGACTCCATATTGGCGGCTCCAGTAATGCTTGATTTAATTATATTTGCAGACTTAGCACAACGTGCCAATATGACAGGAATTTTAGAGTGGTTGTCATTTTATTTTAAAAGCCCTATTGTTAAAAAAGGACTATATCCCGAGAACGGTATTTTTGTCCAAAGAAGCAAACTTTTAAATACTTTACGCTATTTAATGAAAGAAGAGTTAATTACTCATACCGGTCTTGATTATTATTACGACTTAGAAGAAGAAAAAGAGTAAATATAAGAAATCAATTTTATCATTGGGACTTCTTATAAAGATTGTCCCAATGGTAAGGTCTTTCTTTTAAATATAAATCAAACCAAGCAATTATTGATTTTAACCAAAGTTCTTTACCTTGATAACTTTTTATATGATGTTTTTCATCTCTAAAAATCAAAAGATAAACTTTTTTATTCAGAACTTTTAGAGCTGTAAACAGCTTAACACTTTGAGATAAATTAACATTAACATCATCTTCACCGTGTATAAGTAAAAGCGGAACAGATATTTTTTTTACATTATAAAAAGGACTTAATCTAATAAAATCTTGCTTATCCCAAGGGTATAAATCTTTAGCTGCCCAAGCACAATATTGCAATCCCCATTTCCCATCAGACCAATAATCAGGTATAGAACTTATGCCTCCGTGTGATATCACAGTCTTAAAAATAGAACCATACTGTGCTAGACCTTGAGCAATCATACCACCATAAGAAGCCGCTAGAACGCCTATATTATTTTTATCCACCACATTATTATCTTTTAGCAATTGTTTAACGCAATAAATTATCTCATCAATACGGTTCTCTCCCCAATCATATTGATGTTTTAATGAAAAATCTTTTCCATAACCACAAGCTCCGCCTAATTGAATAACATAAACAAAATAACCTTGAGAAGCAAACCAATTAAAAGGATAAAGTCCAAGATAATTTCTCTTTACAGGTGTTGCCCCTCCGTAAAAATAAACTATACAGGGATATTTGTTCTTTTTCTTATAGTTTAGAGGATAATAAAGTCTGCCATGAATAGTATATTTATTTTTATAATTAACATTATACTCTTTTAAATCAGGAATTAAACGATTACTTTCCTTACTCTTTTTCTTAACAATTAATTCTTTTTTATTAAGATTAATATAGTGAATTGCAGGGGGATTATTGGAAGATTCTCCCCATAAAAAGATACTATTATTATAGTAATCAAATTTTGTATAAATATCACATCCTGTATTAATTTTATGAAAAATTCTATCTTTTAAAGAAAAAGAGCATAAAATATTCTTATCTCTATCTAAAAATTTGATATAAATAGTATCTAGTAAAGAATCACAAATAAAATCTTCAACAGAATATTTTAAATCCTTGGTTAAACATTCAATCTTTTGTGATTTAATATTGTAAAGATACAATTGATTGTCAAAATTATTCTCTAAAGTACAAATATATTGATTTTTAAAATCATAAATCATTTCTCTTCCGCCAGAAAGAACAATATTGTCTTTGAAAAAATCTATCTTATCCCAATATGGAGTCTGCAATATTCTCTTTTGCTTCAAATTATTTAAATCCATTAAAACAATATCGTAAAAGAAAAAAGGCGGAACCGTACTTTTCTCGCAAAGATTAACATAAAGTAACTTATCCCCTTTTTTATTTATTTTAAAATCAAGCAAAGAAATATCTTCCTTTAATAATTCCATACTTGTACTTTGAGGATAATATTTATATAAATTATATTTTATCTGCCAATTATATCTTTTCCATAAAGTATCTATAAGTCTGTTTTTTTTCTCATAATCCTCCATAATTTTAGGAGTTGAATATATTATATAATTACCCTTAGAATCCCATATATAATCTTGAATATTGTTAAGCCTTAATAAAACTTTCTCTTCAAAATTTAAGATATTGTAACTATATAAGAAATCTTGATTATCAACTTTTCTTATAAAAGAAAATTCTTGAGAATTTCTCCATTTAAATCCTCTTTCATCTTTAATATTTCTGGAATAAATATTTTTTTGATCTTTAATTCTCCTTATGTACAATTTTTTTTCCTTGAATTTTCTCTTTTTTACATAAGTAGAATATAAGAGATAATCTTTATTAAGCGCCAATGTTTTACATCTAGATTGCTGTATTACATCATCAATATTTATTAATCCTTTCTTATCCAAATAAAAATCAACACTGCTTTCTTGATAATCCATCCAAGCTTTAAAAATAAAGGTTTGAGGATATTTGACCAAAACCTTAATCATTAAAAAATGCTCTCCGTTACTTAATTGTAAAGAACTCTTTATACCATTTTTTATTTGACTTAATTTTTTCTTTTTACCATCAAGATAGATTGCTGCTACCCCACAATTAGCAGTAAAAAAAAACTCTGCTCTTTGCCAAATATCTGATTTGAGCCATGTTGTCAGATAAAAAAAAGAACTCTCATTAACCTTAACTCTTTTTATTTTTAAATTTTTCCATGTATATTCGTCCTCCCCTTTTTTAATAATATCTTCTGTTAAATCACATATTTTTTCTTCATTCAAAAAAGGAAAATCCAAATATTCCATAATATCTTTTTTTTTCAAATTAAAAGGAATAGGACCTAAAATCTTAAACTCTTCAATTGTTTTGCTTTCTATAACATCAAAACTCCAAACAGGAGAAATTAATATAAAAAATAATAATATTAAAGAGTGTAGTTTCATAATTAAAATCTCAAAGTACCAACTCTATGAGAATGGCAATTCATATTAACCGCTACGGGTAAAGAAGCGATATGACAAGGGTGACTTAAGATATGTACTGCTAAAGCAGTGCTATCCCCTCCAAGTCCCATTGCTCCATAACCTTTTAAGTTCACCTGTTTGAGAATCCTCTTCTCCATCTCTGCCAAAACTTTATCTTCAGAACTTTTGCCAACCGGATCTCGTAAAAGAGCTTTTTTAGCAAGAAAAGTAACATAATCAAAACTACCTCCTACTCCAACACCAACAACTACTGGCGGACAAGCATTAGGACCTGCATCCAAGATTGTTTGAACTATAAAATCTTCCACTCCTTGCATACCTTGAGCAGGAGTCAACATCTTTAACCTGCTCATATTCTCAGCTCCGCCTCCCTTAGCTATAAACTCTATTACAAAATCATCGCCACTAACCAAATCAAAATGTATAATTACAGGAGTGTTATCTCCGCTGTTTTCTCTACTAAAAACGGAACAAATTGATTTTCTTAAGAAACCTTCCTTGTAAGCAGTAATAACAGCATAATTAATTGCCTCTTTTAAAGAAAGATAGCCATCTTTCTTAAAAGAAACATCTTCACCTAAAGTAACAAAAAAAACAGCCACTCCCGTATCTTGACAAAGTGCCTGTGAGTTATTTTCAGCCAAAATATAATTATCCTCAATTTGCTTCATTATATTTTTACCTCTGGAAGAAGACTCTTTATCTTTCATCTTGCATAAAATATTTTTTACATCATCTCTTAAAGAAAAATTGGTCTTCTTTATCATCTCTTTCAAATCTTGAACAACCTTTTCCAAGGATATCTCTCTCATTTCCCTACCTTAATATATTTATCTTTAAATAAAGAAGAGTATAATGACTTAAAATGTTCATCCTCTCTAACTATCATATAAACCGCTAAATTCATTTTCTCTGCTTTTTCTAAGCCCTTTTTAGCCCCCATAACGCTAATTGCCGTTGCCCAAGCATCGGCATCCATACAATTACTTGCAATTACTGAAACAGAAGCAAGATTATGCTTGATAGGCTCTCCAGTAAAAGGAGAAATTGTATGGGAATAACGCTGTTTGTTTTCCATAAAATAATTTCTATAATCTCCTGAAGTAGCAATAGCACAATTATCCAAACTAATAGCCAAAGATATATCTTCTTGATTAGGAGATAAAATCCCCACTCTCCATATATTTCCTAACTGATTTCTCCCTTTGCAACGAACTTCTCCGCCTATTTCAACCATATAATTGATTATTCCCTCTTTACTAAGCACTTGGGAAATCTCATCAACGCCAGCACCTTTGGCTATAGCAGAGAGATTGCATTCCAAAAAAATATTCTTTTTAATTAATGTTAAATCTTTATCATTTATAATCAAATTCTTATAACCGCACTTTTTTAAAACTTGTTCAATATCTTCTTTTAAAGGTTTGTGACGGCTATTTACCGTACCAAATCCCCATAATCTTATCAAAGGTGCAATGGTAACATCAAAAAATCCATCAGAAAACTCACTCACATAAATTGCTTTTTGTAGTAAATTAATCATTATTTTGGGAACATTAAAAGGCTCTAAGGATTTATGCCTGTTAAACCTACTTATCACACTATCTTTTTCAAAAACAGAAAAAATCGAATTAAACTTTTTTAAAGCAATACTAATTTTATTTTTAATATTTTGCTGTGAGCCTCTAAAAGAGCTATCTACTACAAATTTAACATTATAAATAGTTCCCATTGTAAAACCACTCAAAGACACTAATTTATTCTCTTTTGTTTTTTTACAAGAAGAAAAAAGGAAAAAAATAAAAAGAAAATATATTAAAATAATATTTAATTTTTTCATATAACAAATTTTATCATACCAAAAGAATTACATAAAGAAATTTTAATAAAGCACAATAATTTATATGAAGTGCTATAATTAATGTAACTCCAATCTTCTTAAAAGCATACCATTGAGAGTATAACCAAAATTTTTAGAAATATACGGAAAATGATATTTACTTTCCAATCTTAATACAATTTGGTCACTATTTATATGGGAAAAATCCAACTCTATTTTATTCTCGCCCTCTTTTAAAACATAATCTTTGGAAAAACCACCAAACTCTATCTTTACATGTTGTTTAATATCAGGTCTCCACCAAATATTTCTTTTAAGATCTATAATATTTTGAAGAAACAGAGTAGCACCCTTTACCCCCCTTTTGCTCCTAATATAAATTAGGGACTCTTTTTCCATTAACTTACCCTGAGGTAACCTTATCTTCTGCCTCCAGCATAAACCTCTTCCGCATGTAAAACCTTCGATTAATCTACGACTATCAAAAAAACCCTGCAAATAAAAAATTCTTTGATTTCCTTTATTCCATTCGTCTAACTTTAAAGAATAAGAAGCTTTTGTTTTGGGCAAGAAAGTCCCTCTAAACTCCATACAAACATCTAATTTCACCTCTTTACCGCTGTAAATATCGGGGATAATTACATGGAACTTATTTCCTGACAATCTTACTTTATCTTTAAATGTAGGCATATTCAAAGTATTTAAAGTAATATTTAATTTATAATCAGCGTTAAGATTATCGGATTTTATAAAGGTCATTTTGTTAAGCTTCACATTATCGAGTTTAATCTTTCCTATACCGTTTATTCTCATTGGTATATCCCAATAATTAATTCTACTTTTGATATCATAAAATATTGTATATCGATTGCCATTTATATATTTAAACTTTATTCCGTAATCATTAAAGTTATCTTTTATTCTATCTGCTTGTCTGACAGGAACATAAAAAGAAGATTTATCCTGATTATATAGCTCCAACTTATAGAGAAAATATCTTTCTAAAAAACCATTAACAATATGGACTTTTCCTTTACTTAACATATCATAAAGATAAGATTCAAAATATGCTCGAGTAAAAAAATACTTATTTCCTGTACTTTGTAAATTATTCACAAATACTCTATTTATCTCAGCTCTCTTTTTATATGTATTAACTAACTCCAGATTATCAATAACACCACATACCAATAAGACAGAAAAAAATAAACCTGTAATTATCTTACCTGAATTATGCCCTATATAACTACCAACAGAAATAAATATTAAAGGAATAACAATATAAAGAGGCATAAAATAACGAAGAATATACTGAGACGAAAAAGATGACAATAAATACAAAACCATAAAACTTAATGTAAAAATTAAAACTAAAGTATCTCTATTAATAAATCCTTTTTTAAAAATTTTATAGATAGTAAAGATAAAAACAATGCATAAACAAACAATAAAAATATAAAAGAAAAGATTTGACAATACATTAGGGAATAGCTGCCTTATCCCTCGTGAAAGATGATTAAACTTAGTTTTTAGGGAAACCTTTGCACCTCCCCCGCTTAGTATCCATCTCGTGTTTATAAAGGAATGAGTAATTTCAAATAAAATAAGGGGCAATCCTCCAACAAAAAGATATAATAGCAAAGTAATTTTTTCTCTAAAAGGTTTTAAGCATAAAATCAATAAAACAGGCACAATGCCAAATAAAAGATTAATTTGATGTATCCAATAAGACATTGCTACGGTAAAACCCAAGTAAGGTATTAAAGAATTTTTTTTATTTATAAATATTTCTAATGTTAAATAAACTATAAGTGATAAAAAAACAAACACTAAAGGATAATGTGTCCCTATCTGCAAAACACTCTGGCTGTATAACCCCGACGCAAAAAGATAAAAAGCCACTAAATAATAAGAGTAAATATTGCCGAGATATTTACTTACTGTCTTAAATTGTATAAAGACGGATAAAGAAACAAAAAATAGAGCTCCCACACCAAAAGCCAAAGGATTATATCCCATTATTAAAACAAAAATTAAATTTAATAGAAAATAGCCTGAACCTAAATATCTTTGTCCATAATAAAACAACGATGTGGGTTGTCCCTCCAAAAAATGTTTAGTCATTATAGGTATTATGGCATCATCCGAATTAAAAATTCCTTCAATATTAATTAAAAACAAAATACGCGCTATCAACATTAAAATAAATATAAGGCCAAAAATCAAAATATTTTTTTTGTTCCTTTTAACAAAATTTAATTTAAAACTAAATATCAAAGCCAAGGTCAACAGAGGTAAAAATATCCACTTTAAGAACGATAATTGTTGTATAGGGGGAAAATCATTATAAAATATTGAGATTATACACAATGAAAATAAAAACATAATAACAAATTTTCTATTCCTATCAAAAAAGACATATAAAGACTTCAAAGTTAAACTCCTCAAAATAATATAAATAACTTTCTTTATATTATCATAATAGCAGTTTAAATGTATAATTTTTATAGAATATAAATTAATATCATCCCACTTTTTTATTTATATTCTTAATATAAAACCTAAATTATAAAAAGAAATAAGATTTTCCTTTTATATTAATTTTTTTTCTTGCCATAATCACAACAAACATGATATTTTTAAGATATCAATTTTACTTAGGAGTAATATTCATGAAAAAAA
>PDWI01009791.1_pt1 | contig 10900 bp, 13 predicted proteins | sample 1430891 | NCBI WGS metagenome assembly PDWI01 (sample SAMN01162508, study PRJNA174530) | Oral metagenome, whole genome shotgun sequencing project. | biome: Marine environment; feature: Marine mammal; material: Swab sample of the gingival sulcus; isolation source: swab sample of gingival sulcus... | reverse complement strand
ATCAAACAATATACATATATTAATAAGGATTTATTTATGTCAAAAAATTTTATAACAGGATTTCCAAGAATTGGAGAAAAAAGAGAACTTAAGTTTGCATTAGAACAATTTTGGTCAGGAAAGATTGAATTTAGTGAAGTAGAAGTTGTAGCAAAAGAGCTAAAACAAAGACATTGGACTTATCAAAAAGATGCAAAGATTGATTATATAAGCGTAAACGATTTTTCATATTATGATTTAGTTCTTGACCATATCATAGCTTTTGGTTGTATTCCACCAAGATTTCAAGAACTCAAAGAAAAAGAACTTTATTTTTCATTAGCAAGAGGAAATAAAGATAGCGTTGCAATGGAGATGACAAAATGGTTTAATACAAACTACCATTATATAGTGCCAGAATTAAGCAAAGATACAAGCTTTAAATTAAATGCTACAAAAATTTGCGATGAGTATAAAGAAGCAAAAAAGCAAGGGATAAAAGGAAAAATAAATCTTATAGGACCTCTTACCTTTTTAGCTTTAAGTAAAACTACTGATGGATCTTGTGCCTTTGATCATCTTTGGGTGCTAGTTCAAAAATATGAAGAACTTTTAAAGCAGATTTCTACACTTGATGATGAGATAGTGGTGCAAATTGATGAACCTATTTTTGTAACAAATGAAGCTAAAAATTTAAAAGATAAATTAGTTCCAACTTATAAAAAACTAAGTAGTGTTGCAAAAAATATCAAAATACTTTTTATGACTTATTTTGAAAATGCAAATGAAGCTGTAGAAGAGATAGTAAAAACAGATATTTGGGCTATTGGACTTGATTTTGTACATAGTAGTTCTTATGAAAAATCTTTAGAAATTATTAAAGATACAAATAAAGTATTATTTGCAGGACTTGTTGATGGAAGAAATATCTGGGTAAGTAATCTTACAGATAAACTCTCTTTAGTAGAAAAAATAAAAAAAGATATTCCGCAAGATAGGCTAGTTATTGGTACTTCTTGTTCCCTTTTACATGTGCCATTTTCTTTAAAATATGAAGATACATTAAAGATAAAAGAGTGGCTTAGTTTTGCAGTTGAAAAACTTGATGAAGTAAGAGTTCTAAGTCTTTTAGCAAGCCATAAAGAGTTAAGCAAAGATGATAAAACTTTATTTCAGAACAATAAACAAGCTATAGAATCAAGAAAAACTTCGACATTGGTAAATGATGAACATGTTCAAAAAAGAATTAAAACTTTAAGTAAATTCCAAAGAGATACAGCTTATGAACAAAGAATAAAAATTCAAAAAGAAGAGTTTAATCTTCCTGAACTTCCAACCACAACAATAGGATCATTTCCTCAAACTCCTGAATTAAGACAGGTAAGAAATGCTTATAAAAAAGAACTTATTACAAAAGAGGTGTATGAAAAAGAGATAAAAAAATATATAGATGAGTGTATAGCTTTCCAAGAAGAATGCGAATTAGATGTTCTTGTGCATGGAGAACCTGAAAGAAATGATATGGTTGAGTACTTTGGAGAACAATTAAAAGGTTATGCTTTTTCCAAAAATGGTTGGGTACAAAGTTATGGTAGTCGTTGCGTTAAGCCACCTTTATTATTTGGAGATGTAAGCCGACCTAAACCTATGACAGTTGATTGGACAACTTATGCGCAAAGTAAGACTTCGAAGATTTTAAAAGGTATGCTAACAGGTCCTGTTACTATTTTAAATTGGTCTTTTGTAAGAGATGATAAAAGTAGAGCCGATATTGCAAAAGAGCTTGCACTTTGTATTTATGATGAGATTGATGATTTACAAAAAGCAGGAATTAAAATCATTCAAGTTGATGAAGCAGCATTTAAAGAAGGATATCCTTTAAGAGAAGAAAATATCCCTGCTTATGAAAAGTTTGCCCTTGATTGCTTTAAATTAAGTGTAAGTTCTGCAAATGCTAATACACAAATTCATACACATATGTGTTACTCTGAATTTAATGATATCATAGATACCATTGAAGAGATGGACGCTGATGTTATTAGTATAGAAACTGCAAGAAGTGGTAATGAGCTATTAAAAATTTTTAAAGCAAGTGGATATAAGCAAGAAGTGGGACCTGGAGTTTATGATATCCATAGCCCAAGAGTTCCTAGTGTTGAAGAGATAGTAAATCAAATCAATGCCCTACTTGAAGTTTTACCAGCATCTCAACTCTGGATAAATCCAGATTGTGGACTAAAAACAAGAAAATGGGAAGAGGTAAAACCTAGTTTAAAAAACATGACAACAGCTACAAAAATTGTAAGATTAGGATAATATTTACCCTCTCCCTTTTTTTAAAAGGGAGGGGTAAAATCAAGGATAAAAAGTGTTAAAAGATAAAATAAAAAATAATACAAAAGGGATACTCCTTTATGGGCTTACTCCCCCAAAAATAGATACAGACTTACAAAAAGTAAGACAGATTGCACAAAATCAACTAAAAAGATTAGAAAACAGTAAAATAGATGGCTTAGTTCTCTATGACTTACAAGATGAGAGTAATAGAAATAAAGAGGAAAGAACCTTTGAATTTTGCAGAAATCTTAGCCCAGAAGTTTATCACAAAGAATTTTTAGAAGAGAAATACCCTGCTGTTATTTATAAGGCAATAGAAAATTATACAAAAGAAGAATTTTCCATTTTTTGTAAAAGTAGCGATAATAATACTTTAAGTGTATTTGTAGGTACGAGTTCACATGAGGATAATCCCAGATTAAATCTAAATGAGGCATATAAAATAAAAAAAGAGTGTAATCCAAATATCACTTTAGGGGCTATTTGTATTCCAGAAAGACATAAGACAAAAGGAGATGAAGATTTAAGAGTTGCTTCAAAGGTTTTTAAAGGTTGTGAATTTTTTATAACTCAAACTGTGTATGATTTGGAAAATGCCAAAAAATTTATAGATGATTATGTAGCTTTGGATATAAAAAAAGTGCCAATTATTTTTACCTTTACCCCTTGCGGAAGTAGAAAAACCTTAGATTTTATGAGATGGCTTGGTATTTCAGTACCAGAATATTTTGAAAAAAGACTTTTTAAACATGAAGACCCTTTAGAAAAATCAATAGAACTCAGTCTTGATCTGTTTGAGTTTTTATATAAATATGGGAAAGCAAAAGGGGTAAGTATAGGTGCAAATATAGAGAGTATTAGCACAAGAAAAGTTGAAATTGATGCTTCCATAGACCTTCTAAAAGATATAAAAAAGATTATAGACGACGAACAAGATTGTGAGTTTAAAGAAATTTTGCAAAGTGCCTCAAAAGAGATAGCTTAGAAGATCTATTCAATTAAAAAACTCTTAACTTAATAGATCTTTATTTTTTTTATTCATAGTAAATGCGTTCATCGATCGTTGCATATTATCTTCTTCTATCTCTTTTTCTTTAAAATACTTCTCCACAGTTGCTGTTGGATTTAAAAATAAAATTGAATCATCTATTACAATTTGAAAAATAGCATACAGAGGTATGCTTACATGTGAACCAAAATTCTCGCTACCAAAACCTGCTTCAAATGTGATATTTTTCTCAGTTAAAATAATCGATTCATAAGTATAATTGGACAATGTAAAAAGGGTAAAATGTGAAAAATTTTCACTTATTGATTCTGGTATTTCTGGGTTAAATTTTACACCATTTATATTTGCTGTTATAGAAAACTCTTCATCTTTATTTATTAAGTATTCAATTACCTCAAATATTTGATTTTCTACCATATCTCTATATTCTATATCTTCTACTATATTAAATATCATTTATTATCCTTTTTTACATATAAATATCTGTTTATCAAACTCTTCATCTGTGTGAAGATTTAAATTAACTATATTTTCCACTTCAAAACCAATCTGACTTAATATTGATGATAGCTCTTCATTACTATAACAATATTGTTTTATCGTTCCTGATTCTTTTTTAAAAATATTCTCTTGATTCTCTTGATTAAAGAGTGTTATATCTGTATATAAAACACCCTCTTTAAAATTTGCATCTATGGCTATAAATTTATCATCTTTATCAATATTTAAAGTACCTTGTGCCACTGTATCAAAACCATATAAACTATTTATATCAAAGATAAAGTAACCGCCAGTATTAATGAGTTTATAACAATTTTGTAAAAACTGCTTAATACCATCTTTGGGAATATAATTTATCACATCAAAAATAGCTGTTGCACAATCACATGTTGTTTTTATATCTTTTATATCAATACATTTTGCATCTAGACCCTTTGATACTGCAATCTCTATTTGTTTTTTACTTAAATCAACGCCAAAAGTTTTAATACCATTTAACTGCATAATATGGCAAAACTCTCCCTGTCCACACCCGATATCTATAAGTGTTTGTGGATTTTTTGATAAGACAATATGCCCTATAGTTTTATAAAGATACTCCACCTCATCTTCAAAATCAAGATACTCCTCTATTTTGGCATATAGATCAAGTGCTTGCAAGTTGTTCTCTTAAATCTAAAATTTGAGTTTTTTTATTATAGTATGAATTTTTATTTGAGATTAAAAATACACTTGATTGCATAATAGTATCTCCCACTTCTAAACCATTTTGTTTCATAGTTTCACCAGTTTCTACAATATCAACAATACAATCAGATAGTTTCACTAAAGGTGCCAGTTCTATGGAACCATAGAGTTTCACTATACTAACAGCCATAGCTTTACTTTCAAAAAATCTTTTTGCTATATTCGTATGCTTGGTAGCAACAGTTATTTCTGATTTAGACCAATCAATTGTATCACCAGCTCGAAGCCCAATAGCCACTTTACACTGTCCTATTTTAAGATCTAAAAGCTTGATAAGGTCATACTCTTTCTCTTCAAGCACATCAAGACCAACCACACCTAGATCAGCAGCTCCATGCATTACATAAGTAGGTACATCTTGATTTCGTACATTTAAAAATGTAAAACCTGATTTTTTTAATATCAATTTTCTATCTTCAAATACAAATTTTTCATTAAATACTTTTTCAAATTTTTCTAATGTCTGCTCCGCTATTCTACCTTTTGGTAGGGCAATTGTTAACATCTATCTTCCCTTTTTCTTTTTATCTTCTATTATTTTTTGCATATTATTAAATATCATATTTTTTTCATACTTTACAGGGATATTTTTAAAATAGTTTTTAAATAAATTTCTATCTCCACCTGTAAAGTAGATTTTTGTTTTAAACTTCTTATATTCATTTTTAATTGGTAAAATAATAGAACTAAATATAGCATAATTAATAGCTTCATTTGTTGTAAGTGGAATTTTATCTAAATTTGTATTTTTTTCAAAGTCAAATGATAACTTTTTTGATATCTTTGGATAAATTTTTTTATACGCCTTAATTCCTGGAAGGATAAAACCACCTTTATGTTTCCCCTTTTTCATAATATCTACAGTTATAGCACTTCCTATATCAACAATAATACCATCTTTTATAGACTTACAGGCAACTTGTCTATCGATCCCCATACCCTTGTATTCTGTTGTAAAATCTAAGATAGTTTCTAAATTGCATGCGTGGGGGTATTTTTCTAAAAATAATTTCGTTGCTTTTTTATTGACACTTATAAAATAGATCTGTTTATTTTTATATTTAGGTAACGACGCTAACGATCCAACAGTAGATATTTTAAAAGTTTGTTTCTCTATTTTAAAATGGTATGTTGTATTACCTATATCACACAATATCATACTTTTTAATTTCCTACATATTTAAATTAAGTATATTATAGTTAAAATACAATTTATTAACAATATTTTATGAAGGTTTTACTTGAATATAGCAATTTTTGGTGGTAGTTTTGATCCTATTCATATAGGACATGAAAAAATTATAAATGAACTCTCACAACTTAGTTACATAGATAAACTTATAGTTGTACCTACTTACCTTAATCCTTTTAAAAAAAAGTACCATTTACAACCTGTTCATAGACTTGAAATATTACAAGATATGTATGATAGCCATAGGAATATAATCATATCAGACTTTGAGATAAAAAGAGAAAAGGCAACACCATCAATTTTAACTGTTGAATATTATAAAAAAAGATATAAACCAAAAAAAATATATCTAGTAATAGGATCTGATAATCTTCAAGATATCCATTTATGGAAAGATTTTGATAGATTAAAAGAACTTGTTAAATTTATCGTTATCAAAAGAGATGGTTATGAAGTAAAAAATGATATAATACAATTTAAAACAATAAATATGAATATAGCTATAAGTTCATCCTCATTGAGAGATGAGCTAGATATGCAATATATTCCAAAAAAAATACAAAAAAAGGTAAGCCATATATGGAACAAAGAATTAAAAAGATTGTAGATGTACTAGATTTTCATAAAGCTGAAGATATTGAAGTTTTTGATCTTCAAGAGAAAGGGTATATTGCAAATTATGTCGTTATAGCAACTGCTTTAAACAATAAACATTCTATTGCGCTATTAAGTCATTTAAAAGATGAATTAAAACCAGCAGGTGAAGAATTTATAAGAACTGAAGAAGATGGAGATTGGACTGTTATTGACTTAGGTGATATTTTAATCCATATTATGACGCAATCGCATAGAGATACATACTCTTTAGAACAATTTCTTTCTACCTTTCCCTTAGATAAATAAGAGATATTTTCTCTTACTTATCGTACAAAATAGCCAACTAATTTATATCCACCACCAGCTGCAATTATTGTACCAAATACATTTAATACAATATTCAGTATTCCATACCAAAAATGATTATTTAACAATATAAAACTCTCTATTGCAAATGTAGAATAGGTAGTCAATGCCCCTAAAAATCCTGTAATGATAAAAAGTTTTAAAAATGTATTTGGAGTATATGAGATAAAAAAGGCTACAAGAATACCGATAATAAAACTCCCAATAATATTAACAGCTAAGGTTGCAATCGGTACTTCATGAGGAAAATATTTTACCACTTCAATACCTACATAAAAACGTAAAACTGCCCCTAAAAAACCACCAAATCCTACCGCTAAAATAGTTGTAAAATTAAAGCTCATCTTTTAATTCTTGTTCTAGTTTTATTTTTATCGATTCTTCCATATCTTTATACCACGATGTAGTCTTATCCGCTTTTACACTTGGAAGATAAATAACTTTTACCACTCCACTTTCTTGAGTAAGATTTTGAGAATCTAAAATTTTACGCGTACCTATAATAACAACTGGTTGCACTAAAAGATTATATTTTTCAGCAATTATTTTCGCTCCAGCTTTAAATTTTAATAGCTTTTTCCCTTTAGAACGAGTACCCTCTGGAAATATCGCTATTGGTCTTCCTTTTGCAAGTTGTTCCTTTGAATCTTTTAAAAGTTTAATAAGACTTTTTTTGCTCTCCCTCTCAACTAAAATCATATTTGGTACTTTTACAATATGTCCAAACCAAAATAAATTTGCTATTTCACTTTTAGCAATCCATGCTAAATCTTTTGAATGTAAATATTCAAAAAGTATAATATCTAGGATTGATTGATGATTCATCACTTGCATTTGAGCATTTGGATCTTCCTTTCCTTCAATCTCTAAAGTTATACCTAAAACTTTCATCTGAAGGGCAGACCATTTTTGTCGAAAATATTTCGTTTTATTTCTAAATAGATACATAAATATAATTAAAAATGTAATTGAAATAGCTATTTCAAGCACTACTAAGACTGCTCGTATTTTTTTAAAGATCATTTTTCTTCACCCATCCTATATTTTCATTGTCAAAAAGCACTTTAACAAATTTTTCATTTTCATTTACAATCTCTACAATTTTTTTTGATTCTAATTGCTTAAAAATTGTAGAATTATTTGTAGGTAATATATACACTTTTATATTTTCTTTTAAAAGTATTTTTTTATTTGGTATAAATAAATATGCAAGTATAACAATAAATAGTATGCTAAAAATAAGATATATACTTTTTCTTGTAAAAATATACGTTAGCATGAAAATGACTAAAAATACAACACTTACAATTTGTTTATAAATTAAAACACTGCTATTATAAGGATTTAATTCTGTTTGAGTACTTACTAGCTCTTCATCTAGTATAACGGGTATGGTTATTGTAACAAAATCTTTTATAGTAGTATTATAATAAGTAAATTTTATCTGTTTTGTATGACTAGGAATCATTACATAATAATATAAATTTTGTATAGGATACATATCACTTAAGCTATCTATACCTTGTTCATCTCCATATTGATTTAAGACAAAATCTTCAAGATTTCCATTTGCGGCTTTTAAATTAATCGTTGTATGTAAAATATTATTGGTGTATTGTTTTGTTTTAACTGTGAGTATTTCCAAATTATTAGCAATTATTTTAGAAAATAGTTTTTGATTTACCGCAATTTTTTCATATATAATTTCTGGTGAATTTATAGAGATAAAGTCGATAATCTCTTCATCTTTAAATAAAGTAAGCGTTATTTTGGGTAGAACAAAAGATTCATCAAATACTTTATAAGTTATTTTGGCCCTATATTCACTTGATCTGTTTTTTATCCATACTACATCTTGAGTAAGAATCTCAATATTTTTTTCACCTGTAAAAGTAGTCACTATTTTATCATAACTGGTATGATCTTTTAAAATAAGAGCTTTTAATGTTACATCAAATTTTTGACCTGTAAAAACTCTTTTTGGGTATGAGCTATATTCTAAATATAATTCCTTTGATATGATCTCTTCATTTGAAAACAAGAATATAGGAAAGAGTACAAAAAGTAAAAGTACTCCAAAAACGTATTTCATTATACCCTACTATTCTTATTTATTTTAAAAGGCCTTGAAGCATTTTTAGTCCATCATCACAACCTAAAAGCATCTCCACTGCCCGTTCGGGATGTGGCATAAGTCCAAATATATTTTTTTCTTTATTACATACACCTGCAATTTGTTCAACACTTCCATTTAAGACTTGATTCTCACCCTTTTCATTACAATATTGAAGTAAAATTTGTCCATTTTCTTTCAATTCTTCTAGTCCCTCTTCTTCAATGAAATAATTTCCATCATGATGAGCAACTGGGATATTAAGTATTTCCCCTACTTCTAACTCTTGTAAAAAGCTATTTTCATTATTTATCACTTTTATATGATGAAATTTTGATATAAAGTGTAAGTTATCATTTCTTTTTAAAGCACCTGGTAAAAGTCCTGCTTCTGTTAAAATTTGAAAACCATTACATATTCCTAGAATTTTTCCGCCATTTTTAGCATATTTTTTTACAGCATCCATTATTGGTGCAAATTTAGCTAAGGCTCCACTTCTTAAATAATCGCCATAAGAAAATCCACCAGGAATCACAACTAAACCTACCTCTTCTGGTAATTCTTTCTCTTCATGCCAAACTATAACTACTTTTACACCTAATTTTTCAAAGGCATATTTTGTATCATATTCACAATTCGTCCCTGGAAATTGTAGTACTGCAACTTTCATTGTACTAAGCTTCTATAATAATATCGTAATCTTCGATTACAGTATTTGCTAAAAGCTGTTCACACATTTTTGTAACTTCTTCTTTTGCTGTTAGCTCATCAGTACAATTTAGTTGCATTATAATTTGTTTACCAATTCTCACATCTTTTACAACCTCTTGAAACCCTAGAGTATCAAGTGTATGATGAGTTGCCTTCCCCGCTGAATCTAAAACACCCTGTTTAAGTCTTATGTTGATTATAGCTTTCATTTCTTACCTTCTTGCCTAAATTATCTTCTGCGATTATATCCAAAGTTGCCTTATAACAATTTAGATATATTTTCTTTAAAACTACTTACTCAAACTCTTATGAATAGTGTCATAACCATTTAAAATAGTATTTTTAATAGAGTCAGGAACGATAACTACTAGTTTCTCCCCAGCTTTTAAAGATTTTGCCTTCTCTTTCCAATTATTCTCTTTACCAAAATCTCTTAATATCTGTTTATCCATTGAGATAAAATTACCCTTATCAAAATCTTTTTTAGCAATAAATCGTGAACTTTCAGGAGTAAGAACCTCATCACCTAAAACCCACTCCCCTTTTGCATTTATAAATACTTCAAACTTAGTATCTACTATTATAATTCCGTTGGATTGTGCAAATTGTGTAAAATCTTTAAATAGTTTTTCTAAACTGGAGATAATTTCAGGAAATAGTTCTCTTACCTTTGCACTATTTAGAGGTATATCTTTAACCCCTTTTGTTGTAGGTGTAAAAATAGGTGTTTCAAATTTATGCCATTGTTTTAAATCAGATGATAAATCTAAACCATAAGGGTCATTTCCATTTTGACAAGCTTCAAATAAGGAACCTGTTAAATAGTTTCTAAAAATAAACTCAAACTGTACCACCTCTCCATCAATTTTGGCCTCTAAAGGTTTACATAACTCCATCATTTGACATCGTGGAGCAATAGATAAAGAACTATCCACATTTTGGTCTAAAATAGCTGTTCTTATCCCTGATTTTCTTGCAAATGCAGCCCCACTATTTGAAATAGCTGTTTGAGAGATGCCTTTTCCCTCTATCTCAAGATCTAAGGGTATATCAAAAACAGAACATCTATCACTTCTTACTAATAATACTTTAGGGTTTTCCCCTGGACAAGTATATAAATCTGCATTTTTCCCTATATAGAACAGATTATATCCTAAATCTTCCAATTGTTTTAAACCTTTTTCTCTTGTTATTTTTTTAGACTTTGGCCATAAGCCTAAAGCTATAATTTCATCTATATTCATATACTTATCCTCCTATAATACATAATCAAAATCTATTACATAAATTTGAATAAATTTTGGTATATATTGTTTATGTTTGTATTAAATTTAAATATTTAAGTTTT
>PDWI01026129.1_pt1 | contig 10902 bp, 9 predicted proteins | sample 1430891 | NCBI WGS metagenome assembly PDWI01 (sample SAMN01162508, study PRJNA174530) | Oral metagenome, whole genome shotgun sequencing project. | biome: Marine environment; feature: Marine mammal; material: Swab sample of the gingival sulcus; isolation source: swab sample of gingival sulcus... | reverse complement strand
AAGCACCAGTTGTTTCCAAGGTGTAAATTCTACCGAGCCATGTGCCCCAAAATGTGCCACCACATCGGCATTGAATTTATTTCTTGCCCATAGGTAAGAGGCAATATAGGCATGTGTAGGTGCTTGTTTTACGCCATGTGCCAGTTTAAACTCATTTTCGCCCAAGGCAGCAGGCAGCACGGGAACCAAAGCCACATTACCAAAAAGCACCCTTGGAATTGCCAGATAACTTGTATCTTTTTTCACGGTTGATAAATAGGTTCCAGGAGCTGCTCCGTATCTTTTTATAACATCTTGGTAGCTTTTGGGATCCAATTCACTTTTACACCAAGATTCATATTCCGCAGAAGAAATCATGGCCGGTTTTCCTTCTTCCAGAAATTTTTCAAAAGTTCCCAAGGCATAATCGCCAAGCAATGGGCCTTCGGTATGTATGCGTTTCATAAACGATTCAAAATCATTGAAGTCGCCAAGATTATACCCTTCCTTTTTTAGGTGGTTTAGCAGGCTAAACAGTGATTGCCCCACTTCCAGTCCGCCGGCAACCATGGCATTCTTCCCTGCCCCTTTATAATAGTAAATAGCCAGTTTTTTTTCAGCATTGGGTTTTTCTTTTAAGGATAACCAGCGTGTAGCATTGTCGCAAAACCGTTCTACCCTTCCCGGAATTGATTTAAAAGTATGATAACCATCTTTTGTAATATATTCTGCGGCAATGGCATAGGGTTGTATGGCTCCGTCCAACTCCGGAACTACAATATTTTGCCCCATGATACCTCCTGAAATACCTTGTTGGTCTTCCAACCATTCCTGCTCGGTTTGATAAACCAATTGAGGTGTTAAATACAGAATGTTATTTTCTTTTAGCCAATCTACCGAAGCATCACTATTTGCCATTCTGCCGTGAGGGAAACTAATAACCATCTGAGGATTGAGGGCTTTTAGGTTTTCTAGTTTTTTCTTAAACCCTGCCAAGCAAACCACATTAAAGTTGCGTTTTTCAAACTCCAGTATCATATCGTCCATATAGCTCCTAAACTGTGATTGTGGTCCGTTATTGGCACTCATAATGACTATTATGGGCTTTCCTTCTTTATAGAGTCCTTTTTCTTTGTAGTATTTCCAATAATCGGCTACTTCTTCAAAGTAGTCATCGGTGCCTATCCTGTAAAATACGTCTTGGGGGAAAATTTTAACAGGTGTTACTTCTGTGGTAAATAAATTCTTTTTATCAAATATTTTTCGAGAATAATTCAGCCAACGTTTGGTGTTTTCCACACCATCATTTTCAAAACAATCTTTAATGTATTTTAAATCGTCTCCCGTAATATTGCTAAAATCGTTTTCTTTACTGGTGGCCATCAAAACATGTACCTTACTACCGTTGTTCATCGCTTTTTTAAGGTTCTCTTTTTGCTCTGCAGATAAAATGCTGATATGCGAAAGGTAGATAACGGGATAATTGACCAACTCTGAAAAATTTCTGCCATCTGGGCATCGCGAAAATTAACGAGTCCTATTTTTGTGAATTGCGATTTGTACCCAAAAAAGAGTCCTGCTAATAGAATAATGGGTATGGCTATTTTTAGTATGTTTTTCATTGTTATGAAATTTTCAATTTAACCGGTATCCGGATGTTGCTATTGTTTTTTATCAATAAATGGCTTTATTCTTCGGGTATGTATATAATTTCTCCGTTTTCAAGTTCATAGGCGGTACCTACTTTTCTGCCTTTTCCTTTAGAAGATTTTCCTTTTGTTCCTTTATATTTTTCTATAGTCTTTCCCTTTTTTTTGATGATTTCCATATTGGTTTTTCCGGGATTTTTAACCAGCGTAAAGTCTTCATCAGAAATCATTTCGGTAACATTAAATCGGGTAACCAATGCCACCATAAGGGCAACGGCAAATACCCAATGCCACCATAAGGGCAACGGCAAATACCATGGCCAAATCAAACAGATTTGCCATCCCGGACATGGGGTCGTTGTCTTCTCCATTGTTTTTTAAAAATCTACCTCTACGCATTGTTTTTTAGTATTAAAAGATTGGCTATGTACTCCAGATTATTAATATCAGCAACAAACCAACGTTGTTTTACCCACTACGGTGGTTGAAAATGCTACTTGCATATTCTGGGCCATAGAGGCAATATCGCCTTGTGCTAAACCTACCAATGCAGGTCCCATAGGTATTAAAGTACCCATTAACCCAATCATTGGTCCCAGTTTTGCCAAAGATTTGGAACTGCTCAATTCTTTTTCGGAAGCATTCTCAAAATCTGCCAATACTTTTTCTATGATGATTTTCTCATTTTTGGCATTGATAATTCTTTGAAGATGTGTGTTGAATAACCTGTTGCCTTTTATATTAATGTCTTCAACGATTCCTTTTTCCAACTTGGCAATCAATTGTTGTTGCTGTTTTTCGTTTTTTATCCTATTGATATACATACCAAAAAAACTACCCAACAGGGTTAATGCCCGTACAAAACCAAAAAGCAGTAAGGCAATTACAGGAATTAATAAACCCGTAGAAATCCAGTATAAAATGTTTGTGATGCTATTCATATAATTTGTTTTGTGTATTCAGGTTTTTTTAACGAATTATCAGTCATGGAGATTTTAATTTTTTTTGTTCCGGCCGTACTAGTTTTCGTTTATACATAAAATACCCTGTGGCTGATAAGATAATGACCAATGTCATTAAAAACATAATGGCATGGTAGTCAACGGTAATTTGGGTAAACCCTACTTTCTGCCCTCTGGCAATAAGCGGCAAAAACATAGCCAACAACAACTGGAACAAGGCAATAAGTGCCTGTAGCTCTGCTCTGTTTTCCCATCTTTTTATAAGTTTTTGCATGCCAAATGTCAATATCCATAAAATAAGAATGCTGCTTAAAAAGAATGTAAAAGCGAGCCATATAAATGAATATCCGCTAACCTTTAAAAACAGGTAGGTCTGTAAAAAAATAAAGGCCACCATTAATTGTACGGGCGGTACTATGGAAATCCATTTCCATAAGGAAGGAAATTTTAATTTATAATAGCTTTTAATCTGAAAAACTGTTAAAAAAACAATAAGAATAGCTTCAAAAGTGAGCAAGATGGCAATACCGGATATTAAATTGTCTTGTTTTAATAACCAATCCAGTGTTTGATTGTTCTGGTTTACCGAAAAATTAAAAAACCCTATACTCACAAAACCGGGAACCAGAATGGCAAGCCACATTTTTTTTCCTTTTAACAAGGAAATGCGTGTTATGCCCAGCAATAGTATAGTGAATAAGTATATAAATAAAAAAAAATTCAAAATTATTTTATTTTATTTAGATTGATTAAATATAAGGCTTTATATTTGCGACAAAATTATTGATAATGATTATAAATAAAAATGTTTTTATCATTTATTTTTCAATTTTTTTTGGTAATATATCGTTTGCACAAAACAAAGATAAAATTGCAATAGACTCTGCAAAAACTGAAAATTTGGACGAAGTGATTGTAACCGCTACGCGTACCATAAGAGAGCTATCCTCTTTGCCGTTGCCGGCACAAATAGTAACCAAAAAAGAAATCAAAAATATCAATTCATTGCGTTTGACCGACCTGTTGAATGAACAAACCGGCCTTACTATGGTACAAAATCACGGGCAAGGCATACAAATGCAGGGATTAGATTCAGAATACACCTTAATATTAATAGATGGTGTTCCTTTGGTGGGACGCACTGCAGGCACCTTAGATTTAAGCAGGATAACTGTTGGAAATATCAAACAGATAGAAATTGTAAAAGGAGCATCCTCTAGTTTATATGGCAGTGAAGCCCTGGCAGGTGTTATCAATATCATTACGGAAAATCCCAAAGAGGGTTTTATGGGCAATGCCGGTATTAGAATAGGGACTTTTAAGGCAACTAATGCAAATGTTAATCTTAATTACAAAAAGGACAAATTAGGTATCAGTTTTTTTGCCAATAGATATAGCAATGACGGTTATGATTTGGACAAAAGCGATGTTTTAAAGACCGTTGACCCCTTTAGAAACTACACCTTTAATACTAAGATCAACTATGATTTTTCTGAAAATACATCTTTAAATATCTCTGGAAGATATTATACAGAAAACCAAGACTTCATACCCACTGACACTTTAAAGGGCGAAAACAATATTAATGAATGGAATGCCCATGTAAAAGTAAACCACAAACACAATGACAAATGGAGTTCTTATATAGATTTTTATGCAACACGCTATAAAACGGATAATTATTTAAATAATTTAGATAATTCGCGTTACAGTGAGAGTGATTATAACCAGTTGTTGGTACGCCCTGAAATACGGATAACTTACAATCCATCAAAAAAACATTCATTTATTGGAGGCTTGGGTTGGACTCATGAGACTTTAGACAGAACTTATTTTAGCAATAAACCTGAATTTAATGCTCCTTATGTGTATGCACAATACGATACCGAGCTTACCGAAAAATTAAATGTAATCATCGGTGCCCGTTTTGACAAACATAGCGAATATCAATCACAATTTAGCCCCAAAGTAGCCATACGCTATGCCTTTACCGATAAGATAGCCGTAAGAGGATCTGCAGGATACGGATTTAAAGCACCGGAATTCACGCAGCTCTATCTTGATTTTACCAATCCCACCGTGGGTTATACTGTTATTGGCCACAATCGTGTGCCCGAGCTACTTCCACAACTCCAAAATGATGGGCAGATTGAAAAAATCCGTATACCTGTTTCAGAATTTAAAGGAGATTTAAGACCGGAGAACTCGTTGAGTTTTAATGTTGGCCTTCAACTAAAACCTGTTGCTACGGTAACTGTTGATGTAAGCCTTTTTAGAAATGATATAAAAGATTTAATAGATACAAAGGTTGTTGCTGAGAAAACCAATAAACAAAATGTATTCAGCTATATAAACGTAAGTAAGGTTTATATACAAGGATTGGAGTTTAATACTTCTTGGAGGCCCACCAACCAATTAAAAATATCCGGAGGTTATCAATATTTAATTGCCAAAGATAAAGATGCTGAAAAAAAGTTTGAAAATGGGGAAGTATTTGCAAGAGAAAGCACCAGTTCCCCATCATATCAACTTAAAAAGGAGGATTATTTCGGGTTGCCCAATCGCTCTCGCCATATGGCCAATGCCAAAATATTCTATAATGTACCTAAGTGGAATTTAAACACCAATATAAGGGCTACTTACCGAAGTGATTATGGATTACTAGATACCAATGACAGTGGTCATATAGATACCTATGATGAATTTGTAAAAGGCTATGCCATCATTGATTTTGCCATCAATAAAACATTCTATAAAAACTTTCAACTGGGTTTTGGAGTGGACAATCTGTTCAATTTTACAGACCCCAAGAACATTAGTAGTATTGCCGGAAGGCTTATTTATATTTCTATGCGTAAAACCATTAAATTTTTAGCAATAATAGCCCTGTTTATCGGCTTTACATCTTGCAACAAGGATGATGATCCGGTACCGGGGAATGATACCATTGAGTTTGAAGGTACTTTTAGTAGAGAATTTGTAGTTCAAGATAATACAGAAAGAGCTACTTACACTATTTCTCAAGATAAGATTAATTATGATTTGTCCGGCGGATTTGCCCAAACCAATTACGATATCAAAAAAGAATATTTTTCAACAAAAGATAATCGTTGGATAGGGTATGCAGAGAGTAAAGATACTTATTATGTTGTCTTCTTTAAAAATATCTCAGATACAGAAATTACCGTGTATAAAAAAGAAGTTGAGTCAGTAGAAGCCGGAAAAAATGAACCTGTCCCGGCGGCTGATAATACTGAAAATCACGGTTGGAATGTTTTCAAAAAAGATTTGCCCATTAGCGGTAAAGTGGAAAACCTACACGCACCACAATCCGCTGATTATACAACAAATCCTCCAACAATATCCGGTAAATTTACCAAATTTGATTTCGCTACCGGTAAAGTTACTGATAGTGATACTGACTGGGATATTGCCTTTAGAGGTACAAAAATTATTGTAAACGGCGGTGTTTCTTCCGGACTAACAGATGAGCCCGAAAGAAACGGTGACGCAGCAGGCTATATTGCCAAAGGAACATTAGAGAGCGTTACATCAGTTGATACCTCATTACTTGTACAGGACTCTGCAGATGGTTTTGCCATATCAAATGAATGGTATAGCTACGACTCAACAACACATATTATAACAGCCCTTGCCGGAAAAATTATAGTGATAAGAACACGAGATGGTAAATATGCCAAAGTTGAAATATTGAGCTATTACAAAGACGGAGACACTAACAGTGATTATAGATATTATACTTTTAATTATGTGTACCAACCCAAAGATGGGGTAACTACATTTTAAATTTAGATTACTTTATTGAAGGGTTAGTTGAAAGGAGCGTGTGAGTTACATTACGCTCCTTTTTTAAGACATAAATTTAAAAAAACATGGAATTAATCTACAGAAATGATTATGGGGCTTTTTATAGCATACATAATCCTCCCAACCCAAATTGCAAACTTCAAATGGTTGTAGATACCAATGGCATTTTTTTGTCTGAAAGAGATATGGCTTATCTATTAAAAATAGTGCGTGATGCCCATAAGCCTTGTAATTGCAAAGAATGTAAAGGTAAACGGTGCAAGAGAATTTGGACTACTAGCCCTTTAGTTGATATCTGTCTAAAAGTGGATGATAATATTTTGGAACTTATAGAAGATTTAATTTTAGGTACACAGTTTATGCTTAATATGGATGCTACTTTAGAAAAATATAAGATAAAATAAATATTCTTTTTAAGTAATGAATTTATTGATAAATTCTACTTTTCAAGTTGTAATACCATTTCCACCTCAAAATTACTCAATAAAATGTGTATTTTTAAAGCAGAACTGGTATTAGTTGTTATTTTTCTTTCAAAAAAGATTCAATTTTACTTCGTAAATTACCCCAGTTTTTAGGTTTTATTCCGTCTTTAGTAATATTTACAAAAACAATAGTTCCTTCGCCCTCTAAAACAATGCGTTCGCCTACCTTAAAATGATAACCGTAAGTACAAGAAGCTCCTCCTATTTTTTCTACCCAAAGCGACTTTGTAAGAGTTTGACCCATTTTGGCGGGCGATTTAAACTGTGCTTTAATATCAACTGTTGGTATGCCACTGTTATGGTGCATTGCCTCAAACGGATACTTTAATTCTTCTCTAAACCAATCTTCTACCAGCCCGTTTAGCATCGTAAAATAACGTGGATAAAAAACGATACCCGCAGCATCGCAATGCTCAAATCGTACTAATTGTTCTTTTGTAAAAACCATTATTTATTTTTTGTAAAAATACTGTGTTTATTTTAGGTGTTGTGCAATTAAAAATCCTGATCCGCCACCCAAGCCCGGACCGGGATGTGTAGATGCTCCGCTATGATATAAATTTTTAATAGGGGTTGTGTGATTTTTGGTAGATTTTAAAGGTCTGAATACCAAAAACTGTTCTATTTCACACAATCCACCATAGGGATCACCATTTACCAAATTTATGTTTAGCTGACTTAAATCTTTGGGGGAAATTACCTTACGAGCAATGGTTGCCGATTTTATATTACTAATATAATCACCCATTCTATTAATAATTTTATCGGCATAGGCTTCACGCAATTCTTCTGTCCACTCACCTTTGCATAAATACGATAATTCTTTTGATGCATCAGCTTTTGGAAAATTAGGACATTCAGGCAATTGAATCCAGAGCACATGTTTACCTTCTTTTGCTCTGCTTGGGTCGGTTGCCGTAGGTTGCCCAATGGCAATAGTACCTTTTTCCGGCAATTCTTGATTTTTAGCCTGTGTACACGCTCTGGAAACATCGTCAATTCCATCAGATAAATGTACATAAGTTACCTTTGATAAATTTTCATCGTACCATTTTGGGGCTTCATTCATAACCAAATGAATTTGCATATTACCCATACCATACTTGTAGTTACCGGCATCTTTTGTAACTTTTTTAGGTATTTTATTTGATGTTTTTAACAATCGCCCATATAATTGTGTGGGTGTAACACTTGCCACCACGTTTTTAGCACGAAAAGTGTTAGCATTGGTTTTTACTCCTAAAACAACTCCTTTTGCATCAACTAAAATTTCTTCTACATCTTGCCCTAACTTAATTTCTCCTCCTTTTTTCTCAATGATATTTTTAAATGCTTCTACAATTTTATAGCTTCCGCCTTTTACCATAGGTAAACCTACCAATTCAATAGTAAAAGCTACAATTTTTGCCATAGTAGCCGAAAATGGACTATCGGGCGATAAGCCTGTATGCAACACCCAAGGGGCCAATACTGCCTGTAATTCATTTCCGTAAAAATGTTTTGGTAAGTCGTTTCTAACATTTGAAACAAATACCCCTGCCTTATCAAAAGTATCTTTTATACCTGTTTTCCAAACGTATTTTGCTACGTATTTCGCCATTGAAAACGTTACTAATTCTTTCCCTAAAAAGGAAAATAAAAAATCTGCATTTTGCTCAATAAAACTTATTTGCTCTCTAAATCTGTCACCATCTCCGGTGTTTAAAGCGTTATAATCCGTTCTGTTTTTTTCTCTATCTGTTTTAATTAAGGCGTAATTTTTATTAGATAAAATAGTACCTGTTGGTGTTTCGGTAACACAAAACTCAATACCCTCTGCATCTAAATCGGTTTTTAACTCGCCATAAGCCGGCGAAGTAACAAATAATGGGTATGCAGTAGATAATGTATCTACCACACAGCCTTCTATTTCTTCACTACGAATACATCCGCCTAAAAATTCACTTCGTTCAAGTATCAATACTTTTTTGCCGGCTTTTGCCAATAAACTGGCACAGACCAAGTTATTGATACCTCCTCCTATTAATATTGTATGATATGTATGCATAAGTTAAATTAAGCCTTTAGTTCATCTATAAGGTTTTTGGTTTCTGCTGTATTGTGATTTTGTAAAGCATACGAAATAATATGGCTTACATTTTCATCAATATTAGGTGTGTTCATATTGTCTATAGCGTATTTATTAATCATTGCAAATTTTGAATGCCCACGCTCATAAGTGTCTCCGTATCCTTTCTTTAAACGATAGGAGTTTGCCAACTCAACAGCTAGATTATAATTAACGGTTACCGCTTGCTTTATTCTGTCTAACCAACTATTTATGTTTTCCATTTCTTCATGATGGCGTAATGTTTTTAAACGCCAACCGCGTAATCCGCCCATAAAGTAGAGCATAATAAAGTTAAAAAAACCTGTTGAATGCATACGCCTGTCTTTGTCTAAATACTTATCATAACGTTTTCTCCATTTTTCGCTTTTAACTATTTTTTTACCCAGTTTTACGGGCATAAAACCTGTTACTTCTTCAAAACCGGGATGCAGATAATCCAAAGTATTTACAATTTCATCTTCTTTTGCCCCCACTTGTTGATACACTTCTTTTTGGCGTGATTTTCGTGTTTTTTCATCGGCTACAAAAATCAAATCGTCATACGCCATGCCAATAGCCAGATAACGAGCTACCTGTTGTGTTAATTTATACTCTTTATCGGCAGAATCAATCTTTACAAAATCTTTTATTTTTTCAAGATAATTTTTGGCATATTTCAAATTTTGAAAATCGACTAAATGATTTACACCGTACCAAACAGTATCTTGTACTTCTAATGGAATAGTTGCTTTAATATCTGCAATAACTTCGTTTAATTTTAAAGACGATGTAGCCTCTGGTATCTCTTTGAATTTTGCAGGCTGCAAATCAGCATTATACGGTTTTGGCTGTGCTATAAAATCTTTTACATATTGATATGCCTCATTAAATGAATTAACACTTTGCTTGATGCCTTTTCCGCCAGATTCTATAACTTTTATATAATCTTCTTTTTTAAACGGAAGGGTTTCACTAGCCGCCAACGCCCCAAATAAACTCGATGAAATAATACTACCGTTTTTAGTTGCAATGAGCTTTAAATTTCCGAAAAGACTTTTCTTTGCATATTTATCGGTCATTTCAAAGATTTTTTCGCCATCGGCAATACCATCTCCTGCATTTTCTTTTTCACGGATGGCTAAATTTCTATTGGTAGAAAAAATCATGGTTGTTTTTTTTGAAACAAATCCTCGTTGAATAGAACGTCCCGCCTCCATTAATTCGGTAGCCATCAGAATATCTACATCTTGTGGAGCCGGCATTTGAGACAATACCGGAGTAACCAATTTACCGTTTTTTTGTAAGTTTTTTAACGGAAATAACTCAATATAATACACTGTTGCACCTGTACGTTGAGCCACCCCCGCAATGTATGTATATTGTGCCCAGTAGCCATTATCTTCGGCTAGCTTGGTAATCCACCCTGTTAGCACCCCTCCTCCGTCACCTCCAACTGCCAGCAATGCTATTTTTATGGGTTCAGTTGATTTATAAGTAATTTTCATTGATTTTTCTTTTCCTTTTGTAGAGGTGATTAAACTGACTTTAAAAAAACCTCCATGAGAATTTCATTTATGCTAATTGTCTTTTAAGTTCTCTCCTATTTTGTAAAAATGTAAATACTCTTTTCTTAATTCCGTGTTTTATTTTTTCGTACCTCGAAGGATTTTTAACCACCTGTGCTTTATAAAACGACGGACATAAAACGGCTGCTTCGGCTACTTCACCACAATTACCACAAGCAACACACGATTGGTCTATGGTAGCAATGGGATCTTCTCGCAACGGATTTTCGCTATACGTTAGCGTTAATGATGGGCAGCCTGATAAACGCATACAAGCATGGTCGCCTGTACAAACCTTTGAATCTACTCCAAATCTTTCGTTTACAACTCGTTTCTTTTCTGTTA
>PDWI01009788.1_pt1 | contig 10905 bp, 9 predicted proteins | sample 1430891 | NCBI WGS metagenome assembly PDWI01 (sample SAMN01162508, study PRJNA174530) | Oral metagenome, whole genome shotgun sequencing project. | biome: Marine environment; feature: Marine mammal; material: Swab sample of the gingival sulcus; isolation source: swab sample of gingival sulcus... | reverse complement strand
AGAAGGAACGCACATAATAAGTGGAATGAATGCTCAAGGTAAGAGTAATTTTATTGAAGCTATTTATTATAGTGCGTTTTCTCGTTCTTTTAGAAAGTCCAAACATAAGGAACTTATCAAATATGGTGCAGATTTTTTAGATATAAAAATTGATTTTTTAACGAATAATAGAGAAGAAAATATTACAATCAATTTAGATAAAAATTTAAAAAAGAGAATTAAAATCAATGAAGTTCCTGTCCGAAAAATGTCTGAATTTATAGGAAAATTAAAAATTGCTTGTTTTACACCAGAAGATTTATATTTAATTTCAGGAAGTCCTAGCGAAAGAAGACGATTTTTAAATCGGGATCTATCACAAATTTATCCAACATATTTTAGAAATATTATAGATTATCACATTGTTTTAAATCAAAGAAATAGTGCGATAAAGCAATATAAGTATAATCAAAAGGACATTAACACTATAAGTATGTGGGATGATAAATTAGTTGAATTATCTAAAAAAATTATCGAAAAAAGAATTTTTCATATCGAAAAAATGAATGAAATATCGTCTAGATTACATAATAAGCTAAGCGGTAAAAAAGAAAATCTAAAAATTGAATATAAAGGAATATTTCATTCGAAAAATTACCAAAAATATGATAAAATAGACTTTGGGATAAAATCATTATTGGAAGAAAATTTAGACAATGATATTAAGTATGGATACACTACAATAGGTGTTCATAAAGATGATTTTGATATTTTTATAAATGATAAAGAAGCAAAGAAATTTGCTTCACAAGGGCAAAAAAAATTAGCAGCGTTATCTATAAAATTATCACAAATTGATATGATAAAAAATATCACTGGTGAAGTTCCAATAGTTTTGTTAGATGATGTTAGTAGTGAACTAGATGAAGAAAGAAGACTTTTTTTATTGGACTATATAACTGGTTTTCAGTCTTTTATGACTACTACTGACATAGATATATTTGAAAAAAAGAAAGATATTTTTAGAAACATTACAGTAAGTAACGGTATTTTAAAGGAGGAATTTCCTTGCAAGAAACAGTAAATAACAATTATAGTGCTGATAATATTCAGGTATTAGAGGGTTTAGAAGCTGTCAGAAAGCGTCCAGGAATGTATATTGGTTCGACTTCGGCAAGAGGCTTACACCATTTAGTTTATGAAATAGTTGACAACAGTATTGATGAAGCGATATCTGGCTATTGTAAAAATATTTTTGTGACAATAACAGAAAATGGCGGCATTGAGGTTGAAGACGATGCAAGGGGGATGCCTGTTGATATACATTCAAAAATGGGGCTTCCAGCAGTAGAAATTATTCATACTGTTCTTCATGCAGGTGGAAAATTTGATAGTGGTAGTTATAAAGTTTCTGGTGGTCTGCATGGTGTTGGTGCATCGGTTGTAAATGCCCTTTCTAAAGAAATGATTGTTGAGGTTATGCGTGATGGAAAAGTTCACAGGATAGCATTTTCTCGTGGTAAAAAAACAGAAGATTTACATGTTATTGGTGATACTGACAGAACTGGCTCAAAATCATATTTTTTACCAGATGATGAAATTTTTGATACTGTTGAATTTGAATATGATATTTTACACAATAGATTAAGAGAACAAGCATACTTGAATAAAGGGCTTAGAATCGTTCTAAAAGATAAACGTGAAGGTAAAGAAATTGAAGAAGAATTTTGTTATGAGGGTGGTATCAAAGAATATGTTGAATATCTAAATCATAATAAAAATGTTATTCATGAAAATATTGGTTATTTTGAATCTGAAAAAGATGGTGTTATGTTTGAAATTGCTTTTCAATATAGTGATAGCTATCAAGAAAATATTATCAGTTTTGCTAACAATATTGCAACTATTGAGGGGGGAACGCATCTTAGTGGTTTAAAATCAGCTTTAACTAGAACTATCAACGATTATGCCAGAAAAGCAGGTATTTTAAAAGAAAAAGATGAGAACTTACAAGGTATAGATGTTAGAGAAGGTTTAACAGCAATACTTTCTGTCAAAATAGAAGATCCACAATTTGAGGGACAAACTAAAACAAAATTAGGTAATTCTGAAGTCAGAGGAGTTGCTGAAAGTTTGAGTGCAGAATGTTTTTCAATGTTTTTAGAAGAAACACCAAAAGATGCTAAGCTGATCATTGAAAAATGTATGAGAGCTCAAAAAGCTAGAGAAGCTGCTAGAAAAGCTAGAGATTTAACTAGACGTAAGGGGCTTTTAGATGGACTTAGTTTACCTGGCAAATTGTTTGATTGTCAAGAACAGGATGCTTCACTTTGTGAAATTTATTTGGTAGAGGGAGATTCTGCAGGTGGTACTGTTAAGGGTGGAAGAGACAGTAAATATCAAGCTGTTTTACCACTACGTGGTAAAATCCTTAACGTAGAAAAATCAAACCATGCCAAGGTATTTTCTTCCAAAGAAATAATTGCTATGATAACTGCTTTTGGTTGCGGAATAGACGAAGAGTTTGATTTAGAAAAATTAAGATACCACAAAATTATACTAATGACCGATGCCGACGTTGACGGTGCACACATTAGAACGCTTTTACTAACGTTCTTATATAGATATATGCGTCCACTAATTGAAAATGGACACGTTTATATAGCACAACCTCCTCTATATAAAATAACAAGAGGAAAAACAATTAAATATGCTTATGATGATGAAGAAAAAGATGTTAGAATAGCTGAATTTGGTGAAAATGCTAAGGTTGATATATCAAGATATAAAGGTCTTGGTGAAATGAACGAAGATCAGCTTTGGGATACTACAATGAACCCAGAAAATAGAACGCTATTACAAGTGAGTATTGATGATGCTGCAGAAGCAGATATCTTATTTGATATTTTAATGGGTGAACGAGTTGAACCAAGACGTGAATTCATAGAAGAAAATGCGAAATATACAGTTAATTTGGATATTTAGACGAGGTGAATCAAATTGAATAACGAAATAGAAAGAGATAGAATACAGAAAATTGATATAAATAAGGAGATGAAAAAATCCTATATAGATTATGCGATGAGTGTAATTATATCAAGGGCTTTACCAGATGTTAGGGATGGTTTGAAGCCAGTTCAAAGACGTATCATATATGCTATGCGTGATTTAGGTTTATATCACAATCAAAAATATAGAAAATCTGCTCGTATTGTCGGGGACGTAATGGGTAAATATCACCCTCATGGTGATAGTTCTATATATTCTGCTATGGTTCGATTTGCACAAAGCTTTTCAATGCGTTATCCATTAGTGGATGGTCAAGGTAACTTTGGTACAATTGATGGCGACGGTGCAGCTGCTATGCGTTATACCGAAGCTAGAATGACAAAACTAAGTTCTGAACTTCTTAAAAATATCGAAAAAGAGACAGTTGATTTTACACCAAACTTTGATGGCGAAGAATTAGAACCTTCTGTTTTACCATCAAGTTATCCAAATTTACTTGTTAATGGTTCAATGGGTATTGCTGTTGGTATGGCAACAAGTATTCCACCGCATAATTTAGCTGAAGTTATCAATGCAACAGTTGCTTTAATGGAAGATGAAAACATTGATGAAGATGAACTGATAAGTCATATCAATGGACCTGATTTTCCAACTGGTGCTATTATGCTTGGTTCTTCAGGTTATAGAAGGGCTTATAAAACTGGTAAGGGCAAGGTTATTTTAAGAGCAAAACATCATTTAGAAGAAATGAATTCTGGTAAAACTAGAATAGTATTCACAGAAATACCTTATCAAGTGAATAAAGCTAGGATGTTAGAAGGGATAGCCAACTTAGTTAAAAATAAACAAATTGATGGTATTACCGCTCTTAGAGATGAATCATCTAATAGAGTGGGCATGAGAGTTGTTGTAGAATGTAGAAAAGATGTAAATATCAATGTATTACTAAATCAATTATACAAAATGTCATCTGTTCAATCTACTGTTAGTATGAATATGATAGCTCTTGTTGATGGACAGCCAAAAATACTTGGTTTAAGAGATATTTTGACGCACTATATCAAACATCAAATAGATGTTGAGACTAGGCGTTGTCAGTTTGATTTAAAGAAGGCTGAAGCTAGAAAACACATTTTAGATGCTTATATTATTGCGATCGACAATATTGATGAAGTGATTAGAATTATTAGGTCATCTTATGATGATGCTGAAGCAAAACTAATGGAAGCCTTTGATTTAACTGAAATTCAAGCTAAGGCAATCTGTGATTTAAGATTGAGAAGATTACAAGGTTTGGAGCGTGAAAAAATTGAAGCTGAACTACAATCTTTGATTGAACTTATCAAAGAATTAAATGAACTGTTAGCTGATGAATCAAAATTAAGAGCTTTAATAATCAGTAATCTAAATGAATTAAAAGATAAATATTCTGATGAAAGAAGAACAGAACTTCAACCAAATTATGATGAAATAGATATTGAAGATTTAATTGATGAGGAAAATGTTACAATAACACTAACTCATAAGGGTTATATTAAGAGAGTACCGTCTGATACTTATGTAAAACAAAATAGAGGTGGTAGGGGTGTTACAGGCTTATCAACTAGGGAAGAAGACTATGTTGTTGACCTGATAAATACTTCAACACATGATCATTTAATGTTTATTACAAATAAGGGTAGATCATATATTATTAAGGGATATCAAATTCCAGAGGCATCAAGAACTGCAATGGGAACACCTATTGTAAACTTATTATCCTTAGATGCTGATGAAAAAGTTAGTGCTTTAATATCGATTAAAGATTTTTCAGCAGATAAGTATCTTGTCTTCTTAACTAAACGTGGTATTATCAAGAGAACAGCCCTTTCAGAATATGATAGCAGACGTACATCAGGCTTGATAGCAATAAATATTAGAGAAGATGATGAACTAATTGCAACGATGGTAAGTGACGGCAATGATGAATTCGTGATAGTTTCTAAACTTGCAAGGTCGATTAGATTTAACGAATCAATGGTTAGGGCTACCTCAAGAAATACAACTGGTGTTAAGGCGATGAATCTTAGAAAAGATGATGAAATTGTATCGTTAGCTAGAGTAAGTGAAGATGCAGATTTACTTGTTATTAGTGAAAATGGTTACGGTAAGCGAACAAAACTGTCTGAATATAAGAATCAAAATAGAGGCGGTATGGGTAATTTAACCTATAAGGTTAGTCAAAAAACAGGTTCACTAATTGGTGCTAGTGTTGTTGATGGAACAGAGGACGTTGTTTTAATCAATTCTAGCGGTATCATCATTAGAATTTCTGTGGCTGATATATCTACTATTGGTAGAGTTACAAGTGGTGTTAAGCTGATGAAGGTTAAAGAGGGTGATAAGTTGATTTCATTCTCTAAGATTATAGACGAAGAAGATGACGAGGAAATAACAGAAGAGTAAGGTGTCATTTCACGCAATCACTGCTATTATAAGTTGCTTTAATTTGCGGCAGCGTTCACGCATCGCTACGCTCGCTCCACTACGGTTAACTACCTTTAAAATAAAGCAACTTATACGCTAATGTGATTGCTGATGTTTTCAAAAACTCAAGTTCTGTTATTTCGGCTCAGAGTGTGAGAAAGACAAATTAGTTTATGTAGAGGAGGCAAGTTATGGCGTTAGTAATAAAAACCAAAAAAGATATTAAGGATGAAATTTATTTTATTTTAGAAGGCGAACTTGATTTATCTACTGCTCAGATTTTTAAAGATAAAGTCGAGCAGGAATATGAGAAAAAACCTTCAAATATTAAAGTTGATTTTGAAAAAATTGATTTTATTGATTCTACTTGTCTAGGGATTTTAGTTAGTTTATCAAAACAACTAAAAGATGAGCATAAAATTTGTGTTATCAATTTAAAAGACCATATTAAGAAGGTTTTTACTATAACAGGATTAGATAAAATTTTTATATGTGAAGGAGATAAATAGTATGAATAATCTTATAGAAATAAAAATTCCTCCTTTAAAAGAGTATATTTCTGTTGCTAGATATGCAACTGCTTTGTATGCTAATTCACTGGGTTTTGATATTGAAAAAATTGAAGATATTAAACTCGTTGTAGGTGAGGCTTGTAATAATGCTGTTTTATATGGAGATGCTGAAGAAAATGAAATAGTTATTAAGTTACATTCTGATGATAATTCAATGTTAATTGATATATTTGACCAAGGTTATGGCTTTGATGTAGATAATTATAAAAATCCTAATTTAGATAATCCTGAAGAGGGTGGTTTTGGTATTTATATTATAAAAGAACTTTCAGATTATTTAAATATTGATTCTAATAAAGATAACGGCACACATTTAAATATTAAATTTGATTTGCTCTAGTGGTGTTAGAATTATGGCAAAGAAAAAAATTACAAACGAGGATTTATTCAGAGAATATAGAGAAACTAGAGATTTAAAATTAAGAGATGAACTAGTTGTGAAGTATCTATATATTGCTGAAATTCTAACAAAAAAATACATAAATAGAGGGATTGATTTTGATGATTTATATCAAGTTGCATCCTTGGCTTTAATTTATGCCGTGGAACGTTTTGACGTTGAAAAAGGTTATGAATTTTCTAGTTTTGCTACACCAACTATTATTGGCGAAATTAAAAAATACTTTAGAGATAAAGGCTGGATGATTAGAGTTCCTAGAAGGCTTCAAGAATTAGCTAAAAAAGTGAACGATGCTAAAGAAGTTTTACAACAAGAATTAAAGAGACCTGTAAAAGTTAGAGATATTGCAAAGTATTTAGAATGCAAAGAATCAGAAGTTTTTGAAGCTATGGAAGCAAGTATGGTTTATACGCCAAAATCGTTGGACGTAGCTTATTCAGGTGATGATGCTGAACAAGAAATATTTTTAGCTAATTTAATTGGTGAAGAAGATAAAGAATTTAAAGAACTTGAGGATAGAGATTTTATTGAAAGGTGTCTAGCTAAATTAAACAAGGTAGAAGCTAAAATTATTTCTAGCAGATTCTTAGAAGGTAGAACTCAAGTTCAAGTAGCAGAAGAACTTGGTGTGTCGCAAATGACAGTGTCTAGAATGGAAAAAAAGCTTATCGCAAAATTTAGAGAAGATTATTATAAAATTTGTAAATAATACAAATTGTTTCATGTGAAACATTAGGAGAATATGAAAACTTTAATTATATATAACCCAACATCTGGTAAAGGAAAAGGCAAGAAAGTAGCTTTTGAATTATTTGAATATATAAAAAACAAGGGACTTTCCAGTTATTTAGTCGAAAGTCAGAGTAAAAGCGACTTACAAGAGAATATAAAAAAATTAGCAAATAGCTTTGAACTGATTTTTGTTTGTGGTGGAGATGGCACATTTAGAGATGCTATTGAGGCAGTACAAGAAATAGGTGCAGATATTCCCTTAGCACTGATCCCTGCAGGGTCAGGCAATGATTTTGCAAAAAGTGTTGGAATAATTGATCAAAGTACCGAAGAACTAGTCGATATCTACCTAAAATCTGAAGATATTTATGTTTATGGTATTGATTGTAATGATGATTATTTAATCAATGTTTTTGGTATTGGTATAGATACAGCAATTTTAAAAAGAAGATTGGGGTATAGGGTTTTAAAAGGTTCATTTTCCTACATGGCATCAGCGTTTAGAACTCTTTTTACTTATAAACCACGAAAATATAGAATAAAACTAGATGATATAGAAATAGAGGATAATCTTTACATAGTGGCTGTTGGTAATGGAAAATATTTTGGTGGTGGCATGATGATATGCCCCAAAGCTGACCCTTATTCTGAGTATTTTCATGTAGTTATGATGAAAAAGGCAAATGTATTCAAGTTAATTAAAGCGTTCAAAAATATTTATAAAGGAACGCATATTGATTTACCATATATTGATTCTTATCTGTCTAAAACAGTAGAAATTGAATTTTTGGATGGCAAGGAATATTATAATTTAGATGGGGATATTAAGCTTGATGCTAGTGTGTTGACTTTAAAAAAGGATACTAAAAAGCAGATTAAACTAAAAAGTCCTATACTTTAGATAATTAGAAAATTTGAAGTGTTAATAATCGCTCCATATATTTCGTATGTCTTACTTCATTCAAAGTAGGCTCATGGTGACTCCGCCTTAGTTACTTAGGAAGCTATAAAAGAATAATCAATAATAAGAAAATTCGCCGCAGTTATTTTGAAGGATAGGATATTTAGCCTAACTTTTCATTCATAAAGACATACTCCATCTTGTCGCTTTAATATGTGTTCTTGTCATCTCGACCATCGTGGAGAGATCTCAACAAAGCGACTTATAATTGCTTTAAAAATTTCGTTTGCTCTGATTCGTTTTAGAACTTATGTTTTACAAAATATGATATAGTTAGAAATAAAAACTTGCGAAACACACAGTCTTCTTCGCCTGCGTACTAATTTGACTTTCAGATTAAGTATTTAGTTGAAATTGTTGCAAGCACCAATTTTATTTACTTAAATGATAGTAGAAAGTCAAATGGATTACTCCGGTCTCAGCATAGCACATATTTTGAGTGTTTCTTATGTTTTTGTTTCTAACTATTTTTGCATATTTTGTTTATTTGTTTTAAGTACCTTCATCCTGAGAGGAAAAATGCGATAGCATTTTGAAGTAGAATGGATCTTACTAAGTTAGTCAAATGTATCTTAATTAACTGTATTTTTTTATGGAGATAATATGATGAAACAAAAAACAAATTGGAAAAGTTTTGTATTTGATACTATTGTAATTTTAGGGGATATGTTTTTATTAAGCTTTTTGTTTTATTTTTCTTCTCTGTTATTTACATTTGTACATATCAATTTTTCTTATGAAAATATTTTTTTTCATTATGTCCTATTTTCAGTATTTGTTCAAACACCAATAATTCTATTATGTATGTTTCAATTAAAAGATTATAAAATAGGCAGACTTTTAATTGCTTCAAGTATTTTATTTTTACTAGGTTTAGTATTAAATTGTTTAGATTTGTATGATATTGTAGGTAATACTGCATTCAGAATTATTTTATGGATAAATTTATGGAGTACGCCAAGTATTATTATTGTGTGTTTAATTTTATTAACTATACAAAAGAATAAGGTATATAAGAATAAAAATTGAAAATTTATTTCAAAAAAAACAAGCTTTAAAAACATAGTTATTTCTAATTTTAAAATAAATTTGGACTCATAATACATATTAAAAAAAAATAGTTTTAAGGGCAATTTTAATCTTATTTAGGCGTGGTTTGTTTTTTTTGTATTTCTTTATATATTTATCTTTTACTGGTATAATTTAATGAGACAAATTATTACGTTATCTTACATAAATATTTTGAGGATTATTATGAAAAGCTCATCATTTAAAAAAAGACTTATCGCAATGACTATTGATATTTTTATGATATCATTACTATTTTATGTGGTTGCCTATTGTTATGCTTTTACAATTTTTCAAGATGAAGCAGTAAGTAGTGTGGGGGTACTATCTTTTCTACCGATTACAGCAATACTATATCCATATCAAATTATATTTTTTTGCTTTGGTAATAGTATAGAAGTAATCATTAGTATATCATTTTTTACTGTTGAATTGTTGTATTATTTTGTCTTTGAAGCCTCACCATTAAATGCTACTTTAGGTCATAAAATAATGGGTATTCAAACGGTTGATAAAACAAATAGTCGATTAGCTTTAAAGTCTATTGTTATCAGATGTCTATTAAAAACTATTTCAAGATATTTGTATTGCTTGCCTATGCTATTGGCTTGTTTTACAAAACATAATCAGGCTTTTCATGATATACTTGTAAATTCTGTTGTAGTGGATAGAAAATAAAAAGTGCGTATTAGCAAAAAGCTATAAAATAAACATTGTTATTGAAATATAAGGTAGAATAATGTAGTAATATGGAACATCAAGCATCAAATATTAAAAGGAAGGGCTAGATGAATATCAAAGAATATTGGCAGTATACAGTATCTCAAAATGCAGAAAAAATGAGAGCGTTTTTTGATGAAAATGCTTATGTAAACTGGCATAATACCAATGAACATTTTACAAAAGATGAATTCATTAAAGTTAATTGTGCATATCCAAATAATTGGTTTGGTGAGCTAGAAAGAATAGAAGAATTTGGCGATTTAATTGTCACAGTTACTAGGGTTTATCATAATGATGTTTCTTTTCATGCTGTTTCTTTTATTACAATCAAAAATGATAAGATTATTGCTATTGACGAATATTGGGGAGATGACGGTGATATTCCCGACTGGCGAACTAAGATGAATATAGGCAAAAAAATAAACAATTGGTAGTAGGAGGACAAAATGAAAAAATTAAAGATTAGTATAATTATACTTGTTTTAATAGTATTATTGGTGCCGTTTCGTACAAGAGTTTATGAAGATGGTGGTACAAAAACATATACTTCATTAAGCTATAAAATAATATTTTGGCATGAATTAGCAGACTTTAATCCAAACGCTAGAAATTGCTTTCAGCTAGTACTATTTCCAAACAATTTTAAATCAATTGATGATATAAGTCTTAGTCAAGAAATCAGTAAAGAAGCTGATGTTAATAATAAAGATGTAGTTGAACATTCTATTCAAATTATTGATGCTAATAATAAAAATCTTAGTCTTTCAGATAAAAATTCAAGGCAGTTATTAGATTATCTACAATCAGCAATAAAAGAAAATAATCAATGTGAAAGAGTCAAATACTTATTTACCAATCAGATATATTACATTGATGAGGATGGTAAAGAAAATCATTTTAGATTTTTAACGCCTAGTTTAGTAAGTACTAATAAGGAATCGATGATATTAATTCAAGATGAAAAAGCAAATGATAAGTGTATAAAAATTAGTGTC
>PDWI01009787.1_pt1 | contig 10905 bp, 4 predicted proteins | sample 1430891 | NCBI WGS metagenome assembly PDWI01 (sample SAMN01162508, study PRJNA174530) | Oral metagenome, whole genome shotgun sequencing project. | biome: Marine environment; feature: Marine mammal; material: Swab sample of the gingival sulcus; isolation source: swab sample of gingival sulcus... | reverse complement strand
TCTCATCGCTCATGCTTACAGCACCATCGGCAAGTAGACCGAGCTTTCCACTTTCAAAACTCAAGTGTTTCCCTGCAATGCTATACTCTTTTTTAAGTGGTTGCAAATCCACTATATTACTATCTGATAATCCTTTCATGTAAAACATATCTAAAAAATAAAATCATCTCGCCCCAGTATATACAAAAAAAATGCTCTGTAAAATTTTACAAAGCAAGTAAAAAAATCTTTAAAACTACAACTTTTCTTTTAGTATTTTTTTCATTCGCTTGAGACTCATTTTTGAAACTTTTTCATCTCATGAAATTTTAATAACTCACTTTTCAGAAAGAAGTATCGCAATAGAGCGAGTTGCAGGAATATGTGCTAGCACAATATTGATGATTACCATAATAGGTACGGAAAGAAGCATTCCTATTGGCCCCCAAAGCATTCACCAAAAAAATAAGAAAAAAAGTATAACAAGAGGACTCAGATTGAGCCTATTTCATAAAATACGAGGTTCAAGAAAATTTCCAATAAACACTTGAGCTGCTATCATTAACACCATAAAAATACTGGTGATATACAGAGATTCAAACTGAACGAGAGAAAATAAAACTGGGAAACATACGGCAACAATGGATCAGATACTGGGTATATAATTTAAGAGAAATATAATAAATGCCCAAAACATAAAAAATTGAAGTCCAAAAAAATACATAATTATCAGACTCAGAAATCCTACTGAAAGACTTGCTATCGTCTTTACAAGAAAATATGATTGTATATCTCACTTCACTTGTTCAAATACCGTAAAAAATTGAGATTTTTCTCCACCTGTAATTACCAGTAACTTCCCCCGTATTGATTTACTTTCTAAAAGGATAAATACCATAAAAAAGAATATAAGCCCTGCATTTTTTACAATAGAAGTAATCACGGTAGCAGCGGAAGAAAATATATTTGCAAGATCTAAGTTTTGCATAATTTCTCACTTAATAACGCTCTGATCAACATCATATTTTTCCATATAGGCAGAAAAAATATTCCATAGTTTTTCTTGGTATACTGGAGAAGCTTTAATAATTTCTTCAATATTATTATTTACAATCCATCCAATAATATAAAAAACAATCCCAACTGTAATCAAGGCAACAAAAAATGAAATATACTTCGGTACTCAAACTTTCGTATAAAAAGATGAGATAGACAAGAGAATAAATGCTAAAAAAACAGCAAGAACAAAAGGGATTAGTATGGCAGAACCAATATAAAGGACATACACCACAAGAAAAAGAGTGATGATAGCAATATTTATAGAAAGAAAAGAAGATGATTTTTTCATAATAATAAAAAAGATTAGTAAGCTGATTTCATAGTGCCTCGTGAAAATATAGTATCTCCTCATGGAGAAGTTATGGCAGGAAATACAATGTCGCATTTTCGTATATCTGCGAGAAAATCAAGTTGCGTGTTACATGGACAGGTATTACACATAGCTCATCCAAATATACTTCCCTTTCACGGAGTATATAAACAACTCGCTCTCACAGGAATATCTGGTACACATACGCCTGTAGTACAAGTCAAAGGATTTGTATCACTACAAGTGTAGCCTTCTGGACAGGAACATTGCTTTCAGCTACAAGTAGTTTCTAAAAATGGACATCCCATATTTCATGAATCCCCCTGAATAGTGGGACACAGATCATCACAGTCTACCACAAAATCTCCATCACTATCCACAAGACATTTATCAGTATTTACCATAACTTGAACCACCACCGTTGCACTTCCTGTATTTCCGAGAGCATCCGTCACGGTTAAAGTCACTGTATAGACTCATGCATCATATACATGATCTATATTTTTCCCGTATCAAGAGCTTCCATCTCAAAAATCCCACTCATATATATACTCTGGTCGTCATCATGATACTATAGCTTCAAAATCAACAAGGAGTGATTCTGGTCAAAAAATAGGATCTGCTTGTATTCAAACATTTAAAGAAATTTTTTCTTTTTTTACAATATAGGTCATTTGTTGTTGTCATGACTGACCACAAGCATCACTAGCGATCAGAATGATCTTCCATTCTCACTCATAAAGGAAGTCAAAATTATCCACAAATTCTTGAGAGAAAGAAAAATATTCTCATGATGCTATATGGGTAAAGGTCCAATCGTAGCTAATATCTCAGACCTCGCAGCTTGTATTCACATCCCCATCAAAATCAAATATATCATCCCCATCATCCTCTTCATCCTCAAACTCTATCTCCTCACATCATGCCAAGGGTCAACTACAAGCATCATCATATACATCTATATCAACATCTATATATGCATCACTTTCAGGATCTTCCACCACAATATACCGTAAAACTTCACTTCCAGTCTGACCACAACCATCTACTACCTCCAGTAGAATAATCCACTCTCACTTCAAGGTAAAATCAAAATTATCTATAAATTCACCACTATAAGAAAAGACTCTCCCACTTGGGGTATGGGTAAAGGTCCAATCGTAGCTAATATCTCAGACCTCACAGCTCGTATTTACATCTCCATCAAAATCAAATATATCATCCCCATCATCCTCTTCATCCTCAAACTCTATCTCCTCACATCATGCCAAAGGTCAACTACAAGCATCGTCATATACATCTATATCAACATCTATGTCTTGATCCAGTTCTTGTTTCGGTACAAATATCGTCACATACACTTCACTCGTATTCCCACAAGTATCAATCACTCTCACATATACTCTCCACTCTCCTGAAGAAAGAAAGGTATAATCATCAATATATCATCATGATTTTATTATTTGTTCCCCTGTATTGAGGTTATGAAATCTCCAGATATACCCTGTAGGATCATCTACTCAACTTTCACAAGTAGTTTCTACATGAGGTTTAAAATCATAGGTATCTTCTTCATCATGTAAATCAGAAAGACTACATCATGTTGCATCTTTAGAACACGCTTTATCAAATACATCGAGCCTGAGAGCTAGACCATTATCCACTAGATCTGTACAACTATTTGATTTGAGCGCAATATATGACATTCGAAGAAACTCTTCTTTGGTGATATATTCATCTGGTTTAATATTTCATGCATCATCTGGAAATAAGAGTTTCAGGATTTTCTTATTTCCTGCTTCATCATAATCAACTATCTCATATTCAAGTGCTTTCCTTATATACCCATAAAAAGTATATGGATTCCCATCTGCATCTGTAGGATTCACATCATTTCACAGTTTTTGAGTAATGGTTTTATTTGAAATTTGAGAAATAACATTTTGATTATCAAAAATAGTAAAAATCCCTGAATTTCTCAAAAGTACGGCAATGGCTTCTTCACGATTAATGCGGTTTATAGGACAAAATGGTCTAGCTCAAAACTTATGTACTCCATTTTGACACGCTTCCCCTGCATCATATCATCGTACATATTTTTTTGCATCAGCCTCAGCAACACAGTAAAAATACGGATTTGTTTCATCAATATCAAAATATACATCTTTTCCTGTATATTTCGAAAGAAATGTATACTCCGTATGCGGTTGAATACATCTCTCACAAATAACCTCCATAGAGATTCCAACAAACTCATCTCGATTTAGATATTCATTTGGTCAAAATTTTCAACTTCCATCGGGTATGATCATCCCTCTATCATATAGTTTTTGAAGTTCATCTCTATATATGTAGTTTGCATCTATATCTGAAAAAAGATTTTCAACCAAAATCTTATCTGCGTGAGTCACTCAAGCAAATCAAAACAATATACAAAGACCTATAAATATTTTTGTAAAAGAAGTTTTCACCAAAAACTAAAAACTATGAACTAAAAACTATGAACTATTTGACCGTTGCATACATCACAATACCTGCTGCAACCGAAACATTGAGCGATTCTTTGTTTCATAACATAGGTATCATAACAATTTCCTCAGAAATATCTAGCAAAGTCGTATCTACTCACTTGACTTCATTTCATAATATAAGACAAATATTTTTAGGACAAGAGGTAAAGAGCTCTTTATAATCTTTACTTTGCTCCGTAAGTTCGATACTATAAAGAGAAAATCCCTGTTCTTTCAGTCTTTGTGCACACTCCAAAGAATGATTATAATATTCCCAGTCTACTGTATTTTGAGCTGAAAGTGCTGTTTTTGATATTTCATTTCTAGGAGGAGTTGGAGTACACCCTGTAAGGTATATTTTTTCAAATCCTGCTCCATCACAATTTCGAAATATAGCTCCAACATTTTGCATGGAGCGAATATTATCTAAAAGAAGAACTTTCATAACAATATCATTCTTACTTATACAGTCGTACAAGCCGAGTAATAAATTCTAACATCTCCTCTCGCCCAACTCATGACTCCGGAGAAAAAAGAAAATTATCTTCCTGTGCATCATACAAATGAAGTGCCTGTGCATTCTCCACATATTGCTCATACCACTCTATATTCAGGTCTGTATATTTTGCAGAGACTTTGTCTGTTGAATAAATCTCTGAAACTCGCATCAGTATCTTCAGTGCCTCTATCTTAGATATCATATCATTAGGTCTAAAAACAAGTTCTCCTTTTTGATTTGTATCACCATCTATCATCCCAAGTCCTTGCCCTCGAGAAATAACCTTTGCCTGCCAAGAAGATTTATCTACATCGTTATATACAAGAGCTGAAGTATCTTCCTGATCATATTCATAACAGTGAGCTTTGAGAACAAATTTTAAAAATTCCACTCGAGATATCTCTCTTTGGGGAAGGAAAGTATTATCCTCATATCCATCTACAATTCCAAGGCTCACAAATGTGTCTACTCGTGATACATTCTGAATATCCCCCATATCTTGAAACAAGATTTTTTTTCACGGGATATATTCAAGATCTTGAATACTTCGTATAATAGGACAACTTGCAAAGTTTCTCTTCACAGTATAATGCATGCTATTTCCTTCTGAAGGTGTTTCTTCTTGAGAAGTTATTTCTTTTGAGTCTTCTACTTGGTTGTCTTCATCTTGAGTGTCCTCTTTCTCCATATTTTCATCTTCTTGAGTTTCTTCCTCTTCTTGAGTATCTTCTTTACTACACTTCCCATCATAGATACTTCAGGAAGTATCATTTCCTTCACATCGGTCATACTCTGGATCTCATCATGAGTAAGAAGGTCCTTTTTGAACTTGAATAGTACGAGTCATTTGAATAGCAGCATTTCCATGTGAATCACTCACATCATAGGTCACAGTATAGGTTCACAATGTACTGGTATCTACACTACTTGAATCTATTACAATCTGTGATGTGAGATCTCCATCCTCTACATCATTCGCTGTTGCTCAAAGTTCCGTATATGCTTGTCACACCAGTGCTATTTGTGGATTTGATCCTATTAATGTAATGCTTGGAACTGAACCAGAAATTACATTTACCGTTCTTGTGATTGAAATATTGTTCCCCGCTGGATCTGTTGCTGTATAGGTGATGGTATATGTGCCTAGGGTGTTTGTATCTACTGTTCCTGTTTGGGTTACAGTACATGAATCATTATCTGTACATACTGCTGACGGATCAGTGAAAGCATCTCCTATATAAGTATCTGTTGGATTCGTCCCGTTTAAAGTAATTGTTGGATCTTGCTTGTCAATATTAGCAATGGTGTAAGAAACAGCTGTGCTGTTACCAGCTGGATCAACAATATTGAAGTTGTCAGTTATGTTTTGTGTTACCACTTTGGTGTAATGTGTTGCATCTACTTGTGTCCATCAAGTTGGTGGTGTAATTGCTTCTGAAGTTGTCATTGTAACTGTTACATCATTGTTTGTTGGATTTGTTTCTGAAAAAGCAAATGTTGCTGTTGGAGGAGTTATATCAATATTTAGAGGATTTGCACTTACTTGGTAAGTTATATTTCCTGCAAGGTCTTCAGCTTTTGCACAAATATATTGTCCATTATGACTTTCATCTGAAATTGCAAATATTGTTCCTGTCGTAAATGCATTTCCATAGCTATCAGTATTGTCACATGTTGCATCAGCACTAAAACCATATTCGTAACTTGAAATATCTGGATTTGCATCTGTGACTGTGAGTTGAATTTGATCTGACTGTACTGGTCCTCACTCTACATCTTGGGTAAATGTAATAATAGGACTATCGGTTTCAATTGTATAGATTTGCGTAGAACTTCCTACTGCACCCGATATGTCCATAGCTGTAGCTGTAAGTGTTCCAGAGCTTGTAATCGTTACAGTACAATTAATTGGCCCTGCAACTCCTGCTGGTATTGGGTTGGGTGTACAAACGAGATTAGCATATGTTACTCCTGCGACACCTACACTGGTAATTGGACTTGGTCCATTTACCACAATCGTAGTATCTGTAATTTGAGTATTTGAAATAGTAGTGGGAGAATTAATATTTACTGTTGGTGGATATTGAACAGTTTTGTTTATACTGTTCCCTGCTACATCATATACAGTTACAATAACAGTATGTGATGTAGCTGGTGTTAAGCTTGGTGTATATGGAGAAGTTTGAGTTGTTGCTGTACCACCATCTGTTGCAACTGTATAATGATCAACTCCACTTTCAGAATCTGTGGCTGTAAATGTTATTTCTGGATTATCAATGCTTTGTGGTGCTTGAGTATTAACATGTACCATTAAATTTGTTGGATCAATTGTATCAACTTGAATGGTTAGAACTGGTGACTGCCCTGACTCTTGGTAACCAGGACTATTTTGTTTTTGGGTAAATGTTATATTATGATTTCCGTTAGAAAGTGCCGAGCTTAAAGTTATCTCAAAATCTCCTGCTACGCTACAAGTCCCAGTATCTGTGGTCGCAACACCTGCAAGGTAGAGTTTTACTTCACTTCCTGCAATACAAGATCCTGTTATTGTGGGTGTGGTATCGTTTGTAATATCATCAGTATCTGAGATACCACTGTCTGATGTATTTTTTAAATCTGGTGCTATTGTCGGTGTAGCTGTGAGTTGTCCAATACTGAGCGGGTTGGTACTGGCCTTGTATGAAACATTTCCTGCCATATCTTCAGCTTTTACACATATATATTGTCCATTATTGGCTGGACTAGTGATGGTAAATGCGGTTCCTGAAGTAAATGCATTTCCATATGTGTCAGTATTGTCACAAGTTGCATCAGCACTAAATCCATATTCATAACTTGCAGTATCTTGGTTTGCATCTGCTACGGTAATTGCAATACTATCTGATGATGTAAAAGTTGAGGAAACATCATCCGTAAAGTTAATATTTGGTAGAATGGTATCTACAATGATGTTTGGAGTGGGAGCATATGGAGCAGTGAAGTCTACAATATTGAGACTATCTGTGTTTTGAAAATCTAAAGCGGTGAATGAAAATAATCCATTTTGACTGTTGAGAATAGTATAATCTTCAGACTCACTTAATTTTGGAGTTGTAGAACCTGGGTAATTTGAAGTTTGAAGTCCTGTTGCCCCACCAATTGAAAAGGTTGGTTTATTGTAATTATTTTGCCATGTATCTGATGCTTTAAGTTTGATTGTTATTGAAACATCATCTCCCGCTTTGGCATAAGAAGAATTTTTTGTGTTGTTAGAAGTAAGAGTGATTTCGTCAAAAATTGGTGGAGTGACTTCGCTTTTGATGAATACTCGTTCTACATAATGTCTTGATCCACCTCCATGATCATAAAGTTTTGTTTCATCATACGCGTCTCTATTTCCAAACAAGGTATTAGATCGAGATGAATCCCATCCATTATGGCAATACCCATAGTTTCCGTGATAAGCAGTATTTCCTGCTGCATTTCCAGCTATACAACGAGCTGAATGAAACCATGAGTTTCCAATATATTTCCAATAAACATTGGCATTATCACAGTTTGCATTATTAATATCACAAACCTGATCAATAGCAGTATCTACAACAATGGTCGGTAAAGGACTATTTGGAAAAATATTAGCGTTAGTGTGTAAAATAAAAGCGTCATCCGTATCAACCACGCCATTTGATCTTGTCTGCATATCTAAGTACTCTACCGGAGAAAAATTTGCATAAGTTACATCAGTATCATCAGCATTATATGAATCTCCATACGCTAAATTATTCACATCACCACAAGGTCCGTCATGCAAAAAGGCGTTTAGAGTATTTTTTTGAACTCCTGAACAGGTTTCTCTGTTATTTGTTCCTCCTGCTCTTTGAAAAATCAGTTGCCAACCACCTCCGGCTGTTGTCATATCACAATAATATTGCTGTGCAGAAGACATATTTTGACCTTGCAAATAATACAATCCATCTGTTGCTGCTGGATTTACTTGTTTAATTTGCATACAAGATTTTGCTGGTTCAGAGCTATCTCAAAGTGCAGCAAATGTGTTTGTTGTTACAAATAATAACAAACATAATAAAATCATTTTAATCTTTTTCATAAGTCTTAATAAAATATATAATAAAGAATTCAAAAAGAGTATATGATAATAGCAAATATTTTCAATAAAACTCTATTTACAATAGACAAGTATATATGATTACTAAAAAGTATTTTTATCGTTCGTCAAAATATTTTTCCCCTCCTGAGGGATAATTCATTTATTTTTCTTATAAAATAGAGTATAATATATAAAATTTTTAAACGGTTTACATGCAAGAAAGTATATATATATCCATATTTGGTATTATAGGGGTGTACGCACTACTCTATTTTCTGCGGAAAAAAAGAAACTACTCTCGCACTCTCAACACGGTCTTTTTGCGTGTCACCATGCCAAAAAAAGACTCTGACCTCGATAATAAGAAAGAAACCACGAAAGACTTTAAAGAGATGGTTTCCCTGATGGAACAACTCCTTGCTTCACTCAAAAGTACATATTCTGGAAGAATCATGAAAAAGATTCTTGGGCAAGACACCATAACCTTTGAATATATTACCCATGAAAATGAAATTTATTTTTATGTCACTTGTATCAAAGCTCATAAAAAACTCCTCGAAAAACAAATTAATGGTTTCTATCCAGATGCCATCATAGAAGAAACGCGTGAACTCAATATTTTTGAAAATAGAAAGGCATACTCGACTACCTACCTCAACACAGCCAAACATCTTGCCTACCCCATTAAAACATACCAAAAACTCGAAAGCGACCCTATCAACAACATCACTAATGCCTTTTCTAAACTCGATGAACATCAATCTGCAGCCATTCAGATCGTTTTAAAACCGATAGGAGATTCTTGGCAAGGAACATCAACCAAAATATCGAGTAAAATGATGCATGCAAAATCCTCGCATTTTACACTGAATCCCTTTAAAATACTCCTTGCATTTTTTGAAATGTTTTTTCAAAAGAGTGATGATAGCAATCAAAATGAAAATAATAACTCCAGTGCTCTCACGCAAGAGCGAGCTAAAACAGTAGATGAAAAAGATGACAAAACCGGTTATCAAGTCGTAATTCGTATTATTACTACGGGAAATTCTCAAGCAGATACACAAACAGAGCTGACCAATATTATTTCGAGTTTTTCTCAGTTTTCCTACCCTGAACTCAATAAGTTTAAGCCTACCCTCTATCACAGTGAAAAAGCGCTCATAAAAAACTATATTTATAGATACTTCAAAAAACCATTTTGGCTGAAAAAAATGATTCTAAATACCGAGGAAATCGCTTCTATTTTTCACTTTCCTCATATCAGGTACAATGAAACTCCCGAAATAAAATGGCAAAATTTTAAAGTCGTAAAAGCTCCAACAAATATCCCCAAAAAATGACTCCTCCTATGAGAAAATATCCACCGATGAGTCAAAAAAGAAATTCGAATCAAAACCGAAGATCGCTTTAGACACTTCTATGTTATCGGACAAACTGGAACGGGGAAATCTTCGATTATGCAAGTTATGGCTCGACAAGACTTTAAAAACGGTGAAGGTCTCGCCATCATGGATCCTCATGGAGATCTCATAAAAGATTTGCTCCCTTTTATTCCTCGAGAAAGAGCCGATGATGTTATCGTCTTTGATCCTTCTGATGCAGCTCGTCCTGTTGGGCTCAATCTCTTAGAAGCTCTTCCCGAAGAACGCGATATGGTCGCGCAAGATGCCAATAATATGATGATTAAACTCTTTGGAAATGAAATATTTGGACCTCGACTCCAAGATTATTTCTTGAACGGTTGTCTCACACTTATGGAATACCCACAAGGAGGAGCACTCACCGATATTATCCGACTCTTTACCGATGACGATTTTCAAAAAGACCATGTCAGAAATGTAAAAAATCCCATCGTCAAAGCATGGTGGGAGAAAACTTTTGCCAACATGGGACAACGAGAAAAACAAGAGATTATTCCCTACTTTGCTGCAAAATTTTCAGGATTTATCACGAATAAAATGATGCGTAACATCATCGGACAAACGCAAAGTAGTTTCAATATTGCCCAAGCGATGCAAGAGGGAAAAATTATTATGCTCAATCTTTCTAAAGGGCTTATTGGAGATCTGAACTCTAAGCTCCTCGGGATGATTGTCGTGAGTAAAATACAAACCGCAGCCATGCAACGACAACGCATGCAAAAGGAAGAACGAAAAGACTTTTACCTCTACATCGATGAGTTTCAAAACTATGTTACTCCTTCTATCGAGTCTATTCTTTCGGAAGCTCGAAAATACCGACTCGGACTTGTTCTCGCACACCAGTATCTCGGACAACTGGAACAATCTGACGCACTAACAAAATCCTCTCTGGATCTCAAAAAAGCTATCTTTGGGAATGTGGGATCAGTCATGAGTTATAAGGTTGGACCAGAAGATGGAGAATTTATGGCAAAGTATTTCCAACCCACTTTTTCAGAGCAAGACCTTATCAATATGGATAAGTTTAAAGGAGTAATGAA
>PDWI01009785.1_pt1 | contig 10906 bp, 8 predicted proteins | sample 1430891 | NCBI WGS metagenome assembly PDWI01 (sample SAMN01162508, study PRJNA174530) | Oral metagenome, whole genome shotgun sequencing project. | biome: Marine environment; feature: Marine mammal; material: Swab sample of the gingival sulcus; isolation source: swab sample of gingival sulcus... | reverse complement strand
AACAAGGCACAAGTTCTTATCTGGCACTGAAAGAGGGTAGGGAAAAATTCTCTCCTAAATTCAGCCTAATCCAAGATTTTTCACTTGGGCTTGAATCTCTATTTAATTCAAACGGCGAACTTGCTCCTGAAAAATTGCCTATTGTAGAAAACGGCGAATTGAAAAATACCCTTGTAAGTTTGAGAAGTGAAACCCAATACGGTGTAAAGTCAAACGGTGCTCCTGAAAGTGAAGCTATGCGTTCAATTGTAATAGCTCCCGGAACTTTGTCTGAAGCTGATGCAATCAAAGAACTCGGTACAGGAATCTACATCTCCAACTTTAACTATTTAAACTGGAGCGATACCTCCTCCGCCAGAGTAACCGGCATGACTCGTTTTGCCTGTCTATGGGTAGAAAACGGCAAAATTGTAGCCCCAATAACAGACATGCGCTGGGATGAATCAATCTATAATATGTTTGGAGAGAATCTCATAGCTCTTACGAAAGAGAGTCATGTATTTGCTGACACAAATTCATACAGTGGAAGAAAACCCGGTGGATGTAAGTTGCCGGGGGTATTGGTTAAAGATTTCTCCTGCGTCCTTTAATTTTTCAAATATACGACGCATCTGCGTTGTCGCTACGCACAATCCAGTCCTCGACGTACAAATTGTACGCCTCCGGGTGGATTGTGCTAGCTCCTAGCATCTGCATCATCTATTTGAAAAATTAGTTTGGATAAAAAAAAGCCCATTCAGGTTTAAGGTCTGAATGGGCTTTTTGTAAAAACTATCTTTTTTTACAATATTTGGTCGAGGGCTTGTTTTAAGTCGGCGATGATGTCTTTTGGATCTTCAAGACCAACTGAGATTCTTACCAAGCCTTCTGCAATGTCAGATGCAGCTCTTTCTTCCGGTGTGTAAGGAGAGTGAGTCATACTTGCAGGATGCTGGATTAGTGTTTCAGCATCGCCCAAACTTACAGCCAAGGCTGCGAACTTAACTGAGTTCATAAGTTTTCGACCTTCTTCAAGTCCTCCCTTGATTGTGAATGCAATCATTGCACCGGGGAGTTTCATTTGTTTTTTTGCAAGCTCGTATTGTGGGAATGATTCCAAGCCGGGGTATGCTATTGATTCAACAGCAGGATGGCTTTCCAAGAACTTAGCAACTTCCATTGCGTTTGCACAGTGCTTTTCCATTCTGATGTCGAGAGTCTTCATTCCTCTACCGATTAAGTATGATTCAAAAGGTCCGAGTGTCGAACCTGTCATGTCTTTTACTCCAACGAATCTAACTTGGTCTATAAATTCTTTCTTACCTACAACGAATCCTGCAATAACATCTCCATGACCGTTTAGATACTTAGTTGCTGAGTGAATTATTACATCTGCGCCTAAGTCTATAGGTCTTTGCAAGTAAGGTGTCATGTAAGTGTTGTCTACGATAACTTTAATTTCAGAGTTGTGCTTGTGAGCTATGCTTGAAATTTCTGCAATGTCAGCAAGATACATATTAGGATTAGCAGGTGATTCAAGATAAACAGCCTTTGTATTTGGGCGTAAAGCCTTCTTTACATTTTCAGGATCTCTTGTATCTACGAATGTTACATCCACGCCGAATCTTGTAAGACCATGCTGGAAGTATGCGAAAGTACAACCGTATAGCGTTTTACCTGCAATGATGTGATCACCCTTGCTTAAGATGGTCCACATACAAGAAGCAACAGCACCGATGCCGGAGCTTGCTGACATACATGCTTCGGCGTTTTCTAAGCATGCAACTTTTTCTTCTACAACAGTCGTAGTTGGATTTCCCAATCTCGTATAGATGTAACCGTCTTCTTCAAGAGCAAATCTTCGTCCACCCTGTTCAGCAGAATCAAATACAAATGTTGATGTTTGATAAATAGGGCTTGCCAATGCACCAAATCTATTCTTTGTAGCACCTGCGTGAATTTGCTTTGAAGCAAATCCCATCTTTTCTAATGCTTTCTTATCCATTTTTTCCTCCAATAGAAATCTATTATTCAATTGGTAATATTATAACCTATTTTTTTTAATTTTCCAAGCCTTAATATGCAGATTTATTCTATTTTTAGGTTTTTCACAACTTATATATATTGCTTACTGCTTATATTTTATAACAATTTCTTCAGCATCGTGAGGCAGTCTAGATTTATGTATTTTAAAACTAAGTTTTTTTCTGCTAGGTCGAATGTATGAAATATTACCATAGGCCCAAAGAACAGCCTTATTTGAAACACTTGTAAAACTGAGTTCTACACCTTCAAGTACCTTTGAACCTGATTTTATAGCTTTATTTGTTTCTTTTGAAATACATTTTATTTTACTCTCATCAAAGGAAATTTTTATTTTTTCTTTTTTTCTTTCAGTACAAATTAATTTGATTTCATTATTAGAGTTTGCATATTCAGACCAGACTGTGAATAGAAACTCACCGTCCATCTTATCAAGTTTACGTGTCATATGAGTTTTTATATCCTTTACTTTATCATAGCTTTTCTTACTTATCATGCATGTAAGAGTATTGTTAGGGTTTATATTTTTAGGGCTAAAGGTTAAAGAGTTTCTCTCATATATTTCTGCCTTGTTTTTTAAGGGGCGAGTATATGCCTTACTATTATTCTTAGCTTTAAGTTTGCTGTCATCAAAAATAATTGTGAATTTTTTTGCTTTTCTTGTTTTATATGAAATTTTGAGTTTTTTTGAAGCATTTAGATCTTTTTTTGATACATAATAGGTGTAACTATCAGCATTAGCTTTGATTTTCTTGTTTCCGATAATCCATTCTGAAACAACTTTGTTGTAAGGAATGTTTTGAGCATGAATGCTCAATTCTTCCCCTTCAGAAACAGTGCCATAACTTTTGAGCTTAGTAAACTTATCGTTCTTAATAAGCGTGCATCCTACTTTAGTTCCATCAAAGTCCAATGCAATATCACCTTCAGCAAAGGCAAATCCAACTACCATAAAAAATACAAATAGTAAAGAAATAAATTTTTTAAATGACTTCATAAATGAACCTCCTATAATTATTATTTCAGACAAGCTAGCATAAAAGTTAAAAAGTATCAATACGATATTAAAAAAATATTGAACTATTTATCTTCCCAAAAAAAAGAGAAAAAATAACTGGTGATGTCGTCGGGGGCGGTTTTATTTGTTAGTTCAAATGCGTTTGTGTGATATTGAATTGTAGTCTTTGTTTCTTTAGTTGCGAGTTCTGATAGTAAAAACATTGCGGGGCGATTATCGCAGATACCAAGTATCCAAGGCGCATAATTTATATTTTCTAAAAAGGCTCTTGACTTTGCATCTTTTTCTTTAGTTCGTGCTAAATTGGAGTGGTGTGAAAAATCTGTAGAAATTAAGAGGAAGGCATTCTTTTCATTTTCTGCTTGCTCAATTGAAAAAACTTTTTGTATGGCTCGCTCAAATTTTCTTACAGTTTTCATATTTACAGGTGGCTCTCCGTTATAAGCCACGACAAGAACTTCTGCTTTTGGAAAGTATTTTTTTATAAACGGCATTAGTGTAGAAACACCATGCTCATAGTTAAAAACAAATGGCTCGTATTCCACATTCAAAAGTTTTTTTAGCTTTTCTACTTCTGTTATATTTGAATCAACATAGCCGCCTTTGCACTTCCATGAACCGTCTGTAAGCGACCAAGTTTCTAGAGATAAATTCCAGTGGGATGGACTTAGTACAAAAAATAAGTCGATGCCGCTTGGGCGATGTTCGGCAAGTTCTTTAAACCATTCATCGATTTGCTTGTCAGTCAATAAATGGTGGCTGACAGTTCCGCCCCAAGGGATTGCTTTTTTAGGCAAGCTATCTTCTTTTTTTATGTAATTAGTTTTTTCTAAGTTTTCTATAAATAAGTCCCAGCAGTAAAAAGTATTTTCAAGTTCTTTTTCTTTCTTATCGTGCAGAGAGTCTTTTGTTTCTGCTGATTCTTTTTGAGCTGTTTTTGTACAAGAGAAAAGTATTAGTGTAAGAATAAGAAAGAAACAGCTTAGTTTTTTCACTAAGCTGTTTCTATTATTGCTAGATTGCATTTAGCTTATGCGTTCCTATTCTTCTTTTTTAGGCTCCGCAGGAATTGCGATATTTCTTGCCCAAGAAGGTTTAAAATCTTCGGGAACTCCTTCCTCGATATAAACCTTTTTCTTCCATTCTTCATCATTCAACCTTTCTGCGCTTGGCTGAGTGAATTCATAATAGTTAAAGCAATAGCCTACAGCGATTCTCTTTCCGCCTTGTTTATCGTTCAAAGGAATGTAAACGCGATACGGAATACCTGATGCAATTTCTAGTGCCAGTCCATTTTCCGAATCGGTAAAAATATCAGCGACTATGGCCATTTGTAGGTCTTCGGGAGTGAACTGATCCATAAAAGAATCTCTGCCTATTAGCACAACAGATGCTAAACTATATGGTAGCCTTGCAATAAAGTTTAGGTCTTCTTTCTTAACTTCCTTATCTTCGAATTCTAACTTTACAATCCTTATTGCATTTTTATTAATTTTTATAAGTTGTTCAATTTGAGATTCAATCAATTTTGTTGTTAATTTGTATGTCTTTAGTGTATTCAAAAATAGTTCGGTTGAAACTTTTGCATTCTTCCAAAATGCCAAATTGGGCTCAATATAATGAACGGGTAGAGGAATTGGTTCAGTTCTGAAAGTTGGAGCTTCATCTCCACCACCACCAAATTCAGAGCAAGCTTGTTTTACATACAAGATTGTATCGTGCCTAAGTTCAGCCCAAGTTCCATGAGCGGATAGTAATGCTTTTTTATTCCATGCATCACTTTCTGTAAAGTAAAATCCTGCACCTTTTTCAAATTTTGCTTGTAAGGCGATTTCGTTTAGGACAGTTCCGTAGTATGTTTTTGAAAATACTTTTTCGGGATTATTGCTTATTTCCTTTTCAATAGAGCTTAATTTATTTTTTAGTTCAGGGAATTCTTTATAGTCCTCAACTAAATATTTGTCTGCAGTCTTTGAACCAAAAGCTTTTATAATATCCAAGCCTTTTACCATGGCTCTTCCGTAAAGTCTAGGTGAGCTTACTTGATGATGTATTGCAGAATCGAAGGTATATCTTTGGCCGAATAGTCGCCACCCCATCGGTGGCTTTCTTTCCTTACCCTCTGAGGCTGTGTAGAAAACTGAGGAGCCTGCAATTGCCGGTGGTCTTAATTTTTCATGGGCCTCTTTCATTAATTTTATAAGATTTTCTTTATTGGATGACCATTCTTTAAAGTCTTTTACATCGTAACTTTTCCATAAAGGCATAATTTCCTTAAAAGACAAATCGTCTGACAAGCCAATTAAGTCTGTTATGGGATCAAAAAGTTCTGTCCACTTCTGATATAGCTCAGGATTATTTTTTACCAGTTCAGTTATTAGGAGGGCTATGGGTTCCATGTTGTAAGTTAATTCTTCTGAATCTGAAGCTGCTGAACCGTTCTGAGCTAAAGTCTTTTCGCCTGATTTTGCAATTAAGAAGTGAGCACGACCGTACCACATCATCGTTTTAAAGTAAGCTTCTAAAAGCTTATTTTTTGTGTAATGTCCTCGTGGCTTATATTGTGTGTAATCTTCTTTAGTGAAACTGCCATCTGCAAATGTGAATAGTGCTGACTGTGTATTTTCTTTTGCTTCATTTATAAGTTTAATTTCAGCTTTGATAAGCCGGTCATAGTTTGCCAATATTTTTTCAGCATCTTCTTCCTTATATACTTTTGAAATTTCTCCATATTCGTCTTTTTCTTCTGTAAGTGTTGGGGCGAGTTCGCAAAGAGCTTGTGCAACTTGAAAATACAGCTTTGTTTTTTCAAGTGTTTCAGGATTTGCTGTTACTTTGCCGTCAGTGTTTACTGTTTTAAGTTCTTTTAAGAATGCTTGAGTTAAGTCCCAAAGTCTTGGAAAAAAGAAAAACTCTTCGGTGTGCTGTATAGTTCTGTCAAAAACAAGATGTCTCGCATGTGCCATTAAATCTGTAGTAATAAAAATAGGCTCGTTTTCGTAAGCAACACCATTGTAGTGGTTTGCATAAAGAGCTATCATATCATCAGGGGTTCCCTTTCCTAAGCCATACTCACTATAACTTACTTCCTGAAATGCGAGTTTATTTTTGCTTAGGCTGTTTTTAATTTCGTCAGATAAGTAATTATATCTGTGTGTAGGATAGAATTCTTTGCTAACACCCTTTGATGCATATTGTAAAGAAATAATTCTGTTTTTATCTGTAGGAAAGTTAATACCTGTTAGATCAGCGCCAAATACTAAACCCTCTTGCCCATTCCACTTTGTATGATAAAACCAATTGTAGTTGTCCTCAAAATGAAAGAAGTCAATTTCATAATAATATTTTTCGGCTTTATGTTCAGGAGCTTTTATAGCCTCGCCATAAATTGGGAGTAGAGTTGCAAATGGAACTTCAATTCCCTCAGGTAAATTTTTTAAATCTTCTTGAGTTTTAAGCTGGGCATTAGGATAAAATTTACAAACTCGGCTACCAACAACAGCAGATTTTTTAGTGTCAAATTTCGGATTAGGAACTTCTTTCAGCTCAAATTTGTCAGAAAGGTATTTTTCATGAGCGGTGGCTTTTGGGTTTACTTTTTCAAAATTTAAAGAGTTTTTAAATTTTTCCAGTTCTGACCGGCTCATTCCTGAAACAAGATCTTCTTCTATAAAATGCGGTTTCTTAGTAATCTTAATATCTGTATCTTGCCTTTCTTTTTTAGGCTCATCTTTTTTTTCAGGCTGCTTTTTTTCCGTCTTTTTTGTTTCAGTTTTAGCTATATTTTTAGACTTGTCTTCATCTTTTGGCTTACACGCGACGACGGTAAAAAGTAACACACAACAAAGAACAGCAAATAATTTACCCCAATTAAACCTATCGGATTTTTTAGTTTCCGATATATTAGTACTATTTATATCTTTCATAAGAAGATTATATCATAGTTTTTGTAAATATTCAGCTTATTTGAGCCCAGTTCTAAAAAAAATCCCTATTTCGATATTTATTTTTTAGAAAATTTGTTATATTATAAGAGATTTAAGAAACTATTTAAAAGAATAGTGGAGTTTCTACTTCATTTATAAAAATTTGACTTCAAATAGGAGATGTGATATGAAGAAAAAAAATATTTTTGCGCTTGTTTTTGCTTTTATAGCTTTAGCACTTTTTGCTGAAACAGGTTTGGATGTTATGAAGAAAGTTGATGCTCGCCCAAAGCCGAAAACTACAAAGCAGACAACTACAATGACTTTGATTGACAAACGTGGCAAGAAAAGAGTTCGATCTGTTATTGGATACACTAAAGACTTTGGTGATGTCAAAAAGTCTGTTATGGTTTTTAAAAAGCCTACTAATATAAAGGGGACAGGCTTTCTTTCATATTCTTATGATGATATGAATAAAGATGATGATTCTTGGTTTTACATGCCTGCTTTAAAAAAGGCTAAAAGAATAAGTGGTTCAGATAAGAACGGTCGTTTTATGGGAACAGACTTCACCTTCAATGACATGGGCAGTCGAAGTATTGAAGAAGATGTTCACACACTAATAAAGGTAGAAAAGTTAAACGGGACGGACTGTTGGGTGATTGAATCAAAGCCAAAGAAAAAAGGCGATGCATATTCAAAGTTTATCTCTTGGATTCGCAAGGATAATTTAATTGCCGAAAAGGTTGAGTTTTATGATAAAAAAGCTGACTTACTAAAAGTACTTACTAATTCTAATTTCGATAAAATTGACGGAATCTGGCTAGTAAAAAAAATGGAAATGAATAACGTGCAGGAAAAGCACAAAACTATTATTGATCTTTCTGATATAGAATTAAACTGCAAAGTTAAAGATTCTTTCTTTACAGTTGCATCGCTTGAACGAGGTAGAATAAGATAATGAATTTTTCTAAAGTGAAAGAATTGAAGGCCAAAAGTTCTTTGCTGTTTAAGACAAGGCGGTTGAGCTTTTTAGTTCCAGCTTTTGTTCTTTGTTTTGCTTTATTGCCAAGCTCTGCATCGGCTATTGAGCTTGAATTTCATGGAACAGGGAATGTAGACTTTGGCTTTGCTGTGTGGAATACCACAGATATTCTACTAGCCAAAGCAGGTCTTAGTCCAAAGCTGGAAATTTTTGCAGATGACTTCCATGCTGTTGCAGGAATGAATGCAAGTTATAATGCACTTAAGCCCACTACTGCAGACTTTTCGCTTTCTGAAATTTATGCGGAATATGCTTGGGAATATTTTGACTTTAGAATTGGCAGACAGCTTATTTCTTGGGGAAAGGCAGACGGGCTTGAAATAACTGATATAATTTGTCCTAGAGATTACACAAAATTTTTGGGATCCAAGTATGAAGAAAGTCGCATTCCGACCAACGCAATTCAGCTAAGGACTTTTGGTTCGTTCTATACTATAGAAGGAATTTGGGTTCCTGTATATTTTTCGTCTTTACCTAAGCAAGATAAAACAAACCCAATGAACAATATTTTCTTCCCGTCGGAAATTGAAACAAAGGTAGGGGCTCTCAAGGCTTCTTATACTTTAAATAAAACAAAGCCAAAGCACAGGATTCAAGACGGAGAGTGGGGGCTAAGAGCTTCCTTCTTTTTCCCGGTGATTGATTTTTCTTTCTCTGCATTTAGAGGTTGGGACCATCAGCCGAATTTTGAAGCATCAGGAAACGTAACTCTACCTAATGTAGCTCTTACGCTTACACCTTCTTACAATAGGATTTGGATGGCAGGCTTTGATATGGCAATCCCTGTTGATATGTTTATTATTAAGGCTGAGGCGGCATGGATTGGTAAACGAGAATTTTCCGATAAGCTTAAAAACACATCAATGACAACTTTTGCGATGCCATTAAGTAAGCATCACCAGCTAAAAGCTTTAGTAGGCATGGAAATAAATCCCGGTTCAGGTTGGATGATTAACTTGCAATATATGGAAGATGTGGTTTTTGAGAATCTTGACAAGCTTAAAAGACCTCAGCGCTTGCCAATGATCACAGCCTTTGTTTCAAAGACGCTTTTAAGAGAAACAATGAAAATTTCCGGTGGCATAGTGATAGGCTGTGATGCATGGGACACTGCAAGCTCTTTGGCAATAGGATACAAAATAATAGACGATCTGGAACTAAGCCTAAGCGGAAGTCTTTACTGCAAAGGCAAAGAAGATGGCGTCTTTGGTAAGATGAGCAAATTGTCAAATATAAAAGCTTCTTTAGAATTTAGCTTTTAGAAAGACTTATCCAAGACTAGGTTCGATAAATCGGCAGATACTTTCTTTCCGCTTGGAGTGTAGCATTTGCCGGTTCTTTCATCGCTGATTATGTCGACCATACCCTGAACTAAGGATTGAGCGTGCTTTACATAATTCGATAGAGAATCATTTTCGATTTTAGATTCCAGTAGCTTTTTTTTCAAATCTTTATATAAGCTGTTTAGTTTTTCTTTTTCTTCTTTGGGGAAGGTTTTAGTACATTCGAAAAAGTCAAGATTTTTTGGTGCTTGAATCTTTATCATTCTATATAGATTTTTGTCTAGTTCCATAAAGTCATTAGATAGTTTGTTTACCTTCCTAAGAGCTTTTTCACTTTCCAGCCAGTCTCTTTCGATTACATGGTTATAAACTGACTTTTGTAGAGTACAAATCTTACTTACTAATTCTGACTGCTTTTTTAAGCATGTTTTCATTTCTGATGCTAGTGATTTTTTCATATTTTACTTTCTCCCACCACAAGTTTTTAATCTAGCTAAAAATAGCAAACTTTCCGTCTTAATTTTCGGCAGAATAAAAACAGACTTGACAAATTAAAGCCTTTAATGTATTCTTTATAATATATGAGGAGTTTATGCATGAATAGAAAATCGCTTATAGCTTTTTTTGTTTTATTAACATCTATATTGGTATTTAGTTGTGGTGAAAAGGTTATTGTTGAGGATGTTAGAGGTTCAAAACTTGAAAAGTTGAATTCTGAAGATAAAAGAAAGGAAATATTGATAATTGATACGAGATCTAATAAAGATTATAAGTTTAATCACATTGAGAACGCAATAAACATTCCCAAAGACGAAATAGAGTCCAGAATAGGAGAAATAAGTGACTGGCTTGAAAGGCCTATATATCTTTATGCAAATACTAATGATGAAAGTTTTGAAGCTGCAAAAATATTTGTGCGTAAAGGTTGTAAGAAAGTTTTTAATGCTGATGGTATAGAACAGTATACTTACAAAATGACTAAGTATAACTCTGTTAGGGGAATTAAGTTTGAAGAACTTATGAAAGATGATGATGTTCTGATTGTTGATTGTAGGAATAAGCGTGTTTTTAGAATAAGTCATATTAGTGGTGCTATTTCTGTTCCTTTTATGTACCTTGACCAAAACTTACATAAACTACCAAAGGATAAAAAACTTTTATTATACGATAGTGTAGGAACGGCTTCTGCAAGAGCTGCTAAAGAACTTTTAAAACTTGATTATAGAAACATTTACGTTTCAATAGACGGCACAAACGAATATCCTTTTGTACTAGTCCACGAAGAATAAAAAAAGCCGGTATTAACAAGCGGGGTAGGAGTACACCACACCTAACTTATTACCGGCTAAGAGGCTACCGGTGCTTGTCAGGATGGGAGGGAGGAGGGGGAACAAGCACCGATATTTATTTATCGGCGGTGCTCTAGAAAACTTAAAAAAGAAATTTTAAAAATTGCTATCTTCCCAAAATGTGATATTTTCTGTATAATAGAAGACTATGCAAAAGACTATGCAAAAGACTATGCAAAAGACTCAAAAATCATTGCAACCTGACAAACTTGTAGTAAAGGGTGCGCGAGAACACAACTTAAAAAACATTGATATTGAACTTC
>PDWI01009784.1_pt1 | contig 10907 bp, 10 predicted proteins | sample 1430891 | NCBI WGS metagenome assembly PDWI01 (sample SAMN01162508, study PRJNA174530) | Oral metagenome, whole genome shotgun sequencing project. | biome: Marine environment; feature: Marine mammal; material: Swab sample of the gingival sulcus; isolation source: swab sample of gingival sulcus... | reverse complement strand
TCCCTCATCATTCCCCCATAATGATAGCTTTTCGACGCGTTTCTAAAAGGCACAATTGCACCATTTGATATGCTGAGGTTTTTATCTGGAATTAACAGATCAACATCGATTTCAAGCATCATGCCAAGCCCTTTACAGCTTTGACAAGCACCAAACGGGGAATTAAAAGAAAAGCTTCTAGGTTCCATTTCACTTATGCCAAGACCATGTTCTGGACACGCAAATTTGAGATTGTACGTATGCTCTTTGCCACCGACAACCTCTAGCTTTATCTGTGTATCTTCTAGTTTCATGGCAACTTCAAGAGAGTCTGCAATTCTACTTTTGATATCTGGTCTTATGACCAGCCGATCAACCACAACATCAATGTTGTGTTTTTTATTCTTATCAAGGATCACGTCTTCTTCCAGTAGTTCATACATTGTCCCGTTAACTTTCACTCTTGAAAAACCATCCTGTTTAAGGGAGTCAAACACCTTTTTATGTGTCCCCTTTTTCCCTCGTATAACAGGTGACATAAGCAGTGCTTTTGTTCCCTCTTCTAGTTTAAGAATCCGATCGACAATATCATCTACTGTAAGAGGCGCTATCACTTTATCACATACAGGACAATGTGGGGTGCCCACCCTTGCATATAGTAATCTTAAATAATCATATATTTCCGTAATCGTCCCCACCGTTGACCGAGGATTTTTACTTGTCGTCTTTTGATCGATGCTTATAGCCGGTGATAGTCCCTCTATAAACTCCACATTTGGCTTTTCCATCTGTCCTAAAAACTGTCTCGCATAGGCACTGAGCGATTCCACATACCTTCTCTGTCCTTCTGCATAAATGGTATCAAAAGCAAGCGAACTCTTTCCTGACCCACTAAGCCCCGTAATAACGACAAATTTATCCCTTGGGATGGTAACGTCTATATTCTTTAAATTATGTTCTTTTGCACCTTTCACAAAAATATCCGTTTTCATATCACCTCTTATTACTCATCATGTTCTTTTGACGTATTAAACTTCCATAGGGAAGTGAATTTATCCTTTGCCACATTCTTCGCTGCACTCGTAATGCTCTTCGCTACAAACACAGCGTTATCTTTTATAATATAGCCTAAATTACCAGCAGCCTCAAGGGAAGCCCCTTTACGTATCTGCTTTTTACTAACCGGCTCAAGCATCACGAGATATCTCTGTGCAATACAAGAGACCCTAAGACTTAGTAGTGCATTGACAGAACCTTCTACTATTGAATTCACAATTAAGGTGCTAACAGTCACACCACCAGGTATCGCCGAGACGATGGTTCCACCAAATATGGATGTTAAAATCGGTTCTAACTGTTCTTCTATTAAGTCCATATCCTCAATCGATCTTGCGATAAGAACCACTGCACCAATATTTACATACAGATACATCAAGCGAGCATAATTTGGTCTATTTTCATACAATACTGTAAGATTATATATTGTTTTCATAAGTGAAAACATAACCGTAAGTCCATCAAGGACACCATTTTGAGAGATCGCGGTTGTAAGAAAAATGCTATTAGCATCTTGTTTCATCATCCTATCACCCTCTTGTTTTAGTTCAGCATATGCCTTATTTATAATGTCTAGCGTGCTCTCACCCTCAAACGGATAATCTATGCTCTTTAAATATTTATTCTTTTTCAGCCGATATAATTTTTTCTCTAAAAACGCCTCATAGTCTTCACTCGTTGTTACTGGTGGTTCTTGTACTATAGGGTACCGAAAGATACCAAGCATAAAAAAGAACAAAAAGCCAAAGAGTAGTATCGCTATAAACGATGTGACAATAAGTGCAAATATCTCATTGATGTTGGCTAAATAATGATAAATTGTCAGCACTTGGCCAATGACGATAAGTAAAAATAAGGTTAGAAAAAATAATAATCCTATGAATAAAATTTTCTTTATATTGTATTTGTTCATTGTTCCTCCTCTAATTAGTAAACCGGAATAAGTAGCCATTAGGGTCTTGGATTATAAATTCTTTCTGCGTTGTCATCTCGCCTTGTACTTCATAAGTATTTTCTACTAACTCTCTATAGAAAACCACTTCACCATTATGAAGTCTTTCATAAAACCCTTCCACATCACTCGTTTCAATAGAAAAATTGATGCCAATGCCAAGTGGGTATTCATGTGCACTTATATTCCAACCATCTTCATGGTACTCTTCAAACATAAACTGAGATCCTTCAAAGGATAAAAAGATGAATTTATCGTCTGGCCTCTCATATTCAAGCGTAAATCCTAAAACATCTATATAAAACGCTTTCGTCTGTTCAATATCAAAAACGGTTAATTCTGGAATCATTTTATTGAATGTCATTTTCCCTCCTAATCATCTACTTCTTACCCCCATATTGACCATACCTATCTATTGCTATATAATGATATTAATTATCAACAAGAAAGAGGCCCCTGTGTTACTGATTATTTCATTTATCTATGCGTTTATTTTTATATCCGTATTCAAAAATACTATAAAGAAAAAACCATATCTATTCTATATCATACCATTTATTATTTTGATTATAATACTCTATCTCTTCGCTATAAAAGCCTATGAGACGATGCCGCGATTTGCTTGGATACTATTCGTATCGCCCTTCAAAAATGGTGCTTTTAGCTTTGCCATTATTTCCGTTGTTATGTATATTGGGGCATTGGATAAAAACAACGTCTTGAAGAAACAATTAATGACCATACGAACAGAGCTATCCATCATTGGCGCTATATTCGTATATCTTCATATAGTGGGTTATGGTATATTTTACTTTCCAGCACTATTTGGACTACATCATATGGATATGAGCATCTATCAAGTAGTAGCAACCATCATCACTCTTATAAATATGTGTGTTCTTACGCCACTTTTTATCACTTCATTTCCTTCCGTAAGAAAAAACATGAGTCAAATCAAATGGAAAAAACTGCAACGACTGGCTTATCTATTCTACACATTGGTATATGCACATGTCATTGTGATATTTATGCATACGGCAAACAAACACCTATTTGATATTATGATATACTCTATTGTTTTTTTCACCTATGTACTACTTAGAATACGAAAAGCTCGCTCTTAACGCGAGCCTTTTTTTAGCTTTCTTTTTAGTTCCTCTATGGCGTCTCTCAAATCAATGGCTCTCTCATATTCCAGTTCATTTGCTGCAATAAACATCTGCTTTTCAAGTTCTTCGATTCTATCCTTGATTTCTTCTGTTTTCATCCTTGATTTAAAGCTAAGCGTTTTATCTTTTTTCGTTGCCGATATGACGTCGCTAACCTTTTTCTTTATTGTTTTTGGTACAATGCCATGTTCTTTATTATAATCAGACTGAATCTTTCGTCTTCTATTGGTTTCATCAAGCGCAAGTTTCATGCTACGAGTCACTGTGTCAGCGTACATGATAACGCGTCCCTCTGAATTCCTAGCAGCCCTACCAATCGTCTGAATAAGAGACGTTTCATTTCTAAGAAAGCCTTCTTTATCCGCATCTAATATGGCAATTAAAGATACTTCAGGGATGTCAAGGCCTTCCCTAAGTAGATTGATACCGATGAGTACATCGAACTTACCTAATCTTAAATCCCTTATAATTTCCATTCGCTCTATGGTATCGATATCAGAATGCATGTATCGTACCTTTAGTCCCATATCACTAAAATAATCCGTTAGTTTTTCAGCCATTCTTTTGGTAAGCGTTGTAATCAGCGTTCGTTCTTTTTTTTCTATTGTTTTTAATATTTCAGAATACAAATCATCAATTTGCCCCTTGGTCTTTCGCACTTCAACATCTGGGTCAATTAGACCAGTTGGCCTGATAATCTGTTCTACGATTTGAGTGGAGTGTTCTTTTTCATAGTTTTGAGGAGTTGCACTCACAAATACTGCTTGAGGTATTATTGAGATGAATTCATCAAAGTTCAGTGGTCTATTATCGGCAGCAGATGGCAGTCGAAAGCCATACTCAATTAAATTTTGTTTTCTACTTCTATCACCGCCAAACATCCCTCTAACCTGAGGTAAACTCACATGAGATTCATCGGCAAAAAACAGAAAATCGTTTGGAAAATAATCAATTAACGTAAAGGGCCTAGCACCAGGCTCTTTATCCAGTAAAATTCTTGAGTAATTCTCTATCCCAGAACAAAAACCCATTTCTTTAATCATCTCCATATCATATCTCGTTCGTTCTTCTATCCTCTGAGCTTCTATCAGTTTATTATTGGATTTAAAATAGGCAACGCGATCAACTAATTCCGCTTCTATGTCTTTTAGACTTCTCTCAATGTTATCTTGGTTTGTCACAAAGTGAGACGCGGGAAAGATCGCAATATGATCTCTTGAACCAATACAATCTCCGGTAAGTACATTGACTTCTAAAATCCTATCAATCTCATCACCAAAGAGTTCAACTCTATAGGCGTTCTCCCCTTTATTGGCAGGAATAATCTCGATACTATCTCCTCGAACCCGAAACGTTCCCCTTTTAAAGTCATAATCATCGCGTTTGTATTGAATATCAACTAATTTCGTCAGTATCTCTTTTCTGCTTTTTGTCATTCCACGACGTAACGATACAACTAGATTTTTATAATCAATCGGCGAGCCTAATCCATAGATGCTCGATACCGATGCCACTATTAACACATCATTTCTCTCTTGAAGCGCCGCTGTAGCGCTATGACGAAGTTTATCGATTTCATCATTAATAGAAGCATCTTTTTCTATAAAAAGATCCGCTCCAGGAACATAAGCCTCTGGTTGATAGTAATCGTAATAGCTCACAAAAAACTCAACGGCATTGTGTGGAAAAAATGCTTTAAATTCATTTGTTAACTGCGCTGCTAATGTCTTATTATGTGCAAGTACCAACGTTGGTTTATTAATCTTTTCGATCACTTTCGCCATCGTATATGTCTTACCCGAACCGGTAACACCAAGAAGGGTTTGAAATCGATCGCCTCTCTTAATACCTTCTACCAATTTATCAATTGCTTTTATTTGATCTCCTTTTGGTTCAAAAGAAGAAACCACTTTAAAATCCATACCTACCTCACGAACATTTGTTTGATTTATTCTACCTTGTTTTTAGCGTTTCGTCAAATAAAAATATAGAGCAAATTACTCTATATCAATCCTATAACTATCTATTACTACTCGAATATATCTCATCAGTCTTTCTAGTGATTCTTCCTTTGAATATTCCAATAGATTATCTCGAGCTCTCACTAAAAAACCTTGGTACATAAGCATTATCATATAGTTAATATCGTCTAAATCTTCCCACCTTAAATAGCCATGTTTTGCACACACTTCAAGGGCCCTATAATCTCTTTTATATATATGTCTCTCCAGTAGCATTGGCATAACCTCTTCAGGTGCATTATCTAAGATATGTGGAAATATTTCATAGTATAATGTTACCGTGTCATTAAATAAATCGCTTTTATCTGTAAAAAAGAGTGTATAGTACTCATCTGGGGAATGAAAGGACTCTTCAGCAAAGAGTTTCCATATACCAAAAAACCGTTCGAGTGGATCTTCTATAGAATATACTTCCTTTTCAAGACGCTTTGCATAACTGGATAAATGTCCCATTGAATGAATAAACAGTAAATGATCCACACTTTTAAAATATTTATACAATAAAGAACTATTGTAATTAAGTTTTTTTGCCAAGCTTCTTATGGATACCGCTGATTTACCTTCACTCTTTATGATCTCATCAACCGCATTAATATATTCTTTCATTCTAGCTTTTCTAGATGCTGCATTCGCCATATTATCCCCCAAAACATTATATTTATTATTGTAACATAAATTATTTTAGTAATCGCGATTACTTTTTTTAATTTTTGTGGTATAATTAGATAAACTATTAACAAGGAGGTGTGCTTTGAAACTAAAATTTGGTAATTTTCATGTTGAAAAGATCGAGTTTGGAGATACTACTTCATACTCAAAAGGCTTGCTGACTGTGAACAAAGAGGAAGCAATCGCATTTTTAAAAGAAAAAGACCTTGGACTTGTAGATATAGAACTAAAGATTGCAGCACCAGGAGATGAAATCAGAATGGTGCCTGTTAAAGAAACGATAGAAGCTAGATACCGACTGGATGGATCAGCACTTTTCCCAGGAGTTACTGGCGAACTAAAACAATGTGGAGATGGAACCGTATACGCGCTTAAAAACTTATCTATCACCGTTGTTGGAAAGCACTGGGGTGGCTTCCAAGATGGTCTTATTGATATGAGCGGCGACGGCGCTAAATACACATACTACTCGAAGCTAAATCACTTAGTTTTAATTGCTGATAGTGATGCGCTTGAAGAACAAAGAGAACAACAAAAGAAAAATCACGCATTAAGATGGGGAGGAATGTACCTTGCTGAGTATATAGGTGCTACACTTAAGGACTTAACACCAGAAAGTGAAGAAGTATATGAACTAGCTCCTATTACTAAAAGAACGGAGAAAGAAAATGCACTTCCTAATGTTGTGTTAGTACTTCAACCTCAGTCTCAAATGGAAGAACTTGGATATAATGACCTTTATTATGGTTGGGATATGAACCGAATGCTACCGACTTGGACACATCCAAACGAGGTGCTTGATGGAGCCGTTATTTCAGGAAGCTTTATGCCTTGCTCATCAAAATGGTCAACCTATGACTTCCAAAATTTCCCTATGATTAAGCGACTCTATAAAGACCATGGAAAGACAATAAACTTCCTAGGTATTGTTATGAGTAACTTAAACGTTGCGCTAGATCAAAAGGAAAGAGCTGCTCTAAATGTTGCACAAATCGCTAAGAGCATGGGCGCTGATGCAGCCATCGTTGCAGAAGAGGGATATGGTAACCCTGACGCTGACTTTACGGCTTGTCTAGTAGCACTGGAGGATGTTGGTATTAAGACAATCGGTCTTACAAATGAATGTACTGGTAGAGATGGTGCTTCTCAATCGCTTGTGTCTATGGACGAAAAAACCGACGCAATCGTATCTTGTGGTAATGTTTCTGAACTGATAGAACTTCCTGCTATGAAAATCGTTTATGGTGAACTTGAATCACTAGGAAGAGACGGTCTAAGTGGCGGTTGGGAAGGCGATGAAAAGTTAGGCCCATCTGTTCGAAAAGATGGATCCATTATTATGGAAAACAACTCTATGTTCTGTGGAGACCAAGTTGTTGGTTGGTCAACTAAGACGATGAAAGAATACTAGGAGGTAAAAATGAAAAAAGCAATTATTTATCTCAATCAGTTCTTTGGCCAAATAGGTGGGGAAGATAAGGCTGATCAAAAGCCACTATTTAAAAACGAACTAATTGGTCCAGCTGTAGAATTTCAAAAGAGATTAGAAGATATAGAAGTTACTCATACCATTATTTGTGGTGATAACTATATGGGAAGCAATAAAGACCAAGCGATTGAAGAAATCCTCACTTTCTTAAAAGACAAAGATTTCGATTTATTTATTGCTGGTCCTGCATTTCAAGCTGGTAGATATGGGGTTGCCTGCGGAGAAATATGTAAAGCCGTAAAAGACACCTTTGATGTCGATGTTTTCACATCAATGCATGAGGAAAATCCGGGCGCAGAAATGTTTAAAAAAGACATGATTATCTTTAGAGGTGGTAAAAGTGCTGCAGCCATGAGAAAAGATATCAAGAAATTAGCGGACTATATCAATCGATTTACTAAAGGCGAAGAGGTATATGACGCGAAAAAAGAAGGCTACTTTGGCAGAGGAATGCGAAAGCAAGTTTGGAGAGAAGATGGCCTTGATGCTACTGAGAGAGTCATGGATATGTTACTCAAAAAAATACATGGCGAACCATTTGAAACAGAACTTCCAATTCCAAAAACTGATCGGGTTCCGTTTGCAACACCAATAAAGGACTTATCAAGTGCTAGAATCGCCATTGTAACAAGTGGTGGTATTGTACCTATAGATAACCCTGATAGAATACAATCAGCATCTGCAACTAGATGGGGAAAATATGACATGACAAACATGGATAGATTGGAATCAGGCGTATTTAAAACAATTCACGCTGGTTATGACCCTTCTGGAGCGGATAGCGATCCTAACAGAGTCGTGCCACTTGACGCGCTTAGACATTTTGAAAAAGAAGGTAAGTTCAAAGAACTTTATAAATATTTCTACTCTACAGTTGGAACAGGTACGACTCAAGCCGAAGCAGCAAGAATGGGAAAAGAAATCGTGAAGGAACTGTTAGAAGCTAAAGTAGATGGTGCTATTCTTGTTTCTACATGAGGCACTTGTACACGTTGCGGTGCAACGATGGTAAAAGAAATTGAGAGAGCTGGAATTCCTATTGTACAAATGTGTAACTTAATACCAGTTGCTCTAACCACTGGAACAAACAAAATAGTACCTACTATTAGTATTCCTTATCCTCTTGGCGATCCTGCTACACCACTAGAAGATCAGCTAAAACTTCGCTTCCATAGAGTGGATGTGGCACTGGATGCCTTAACCGATGAAATTAATGAACCAACCGTATACAAAGTAAAAATATAAGGAGGATGAATGAATAAAAAAATGAATCCCGTATTTATACTTTCGCTAGTAGTTGTATCGGTCATCGTTCTTTGGGGTCTTGTAATGCCTGCCGGATTTGAGAACGCCTCAAATGGCGCCTTTGCATTTCTTACCAATAATTTCGATTGGTTCTACTTAGCGACAATGACACTATTCGTAATATTTAGTATATGGATTGCATTTAGCAAGTATGGAAAAATAAGACTTGGTCCTGATGGCTCAAAACCTGAGTACAGTACCATCAGTTGGTTTTCCATGTTATTTTCAGCAGGTATGGGCATTGGTCTTGTATTCTGGGGCGTTGCGGAACCGTTAAACCACTATATGGCACCAGATGGTATCGAAGGGGCTACGGAGGCTGCGAAAAACTTTGCCATGATGAAATCCTTTGTTCACTGGGGACTACATCCTTGGGCAAACTATGCAGTACTTGCTCTAGCACTTGCCTATATGCAATTTAGAAAAGGAAAACCTGGACTTATCAGTTCTGTGTTTATCCCTCTATTAGGGGAAGAAAAAGTAAACGGACCTATTGGTAAAATCATTGATATTCTAGCCGTTTTCGCTACAGTTGCAGGCGTTGCTACATCGCTTGGACTTGGAACACTACAGATTAATAGTGGTCTTAATTTCTTATTTAACATCCCTATTAATTCGGTAGTTCAGATCCTGATAGTTGTGATAGTAACCGTGTTATTTATGATTTCAGCAGTGACTGGCCTTGATAGAGGAATTAAATTCTTATCCAATCTAAATGTCAGTATCGCCTTTCTATTAGTAATACTAGCCATAGTAATAGGCCCTACCCTACTAATATTTAAATCATTTTTCATTGGGTTAGCAAATTACGCAAAGGATCTAGTAGTAGACATTGTGCCTTTTGGCAAAGGAGATTGGCATAAAGGCTGGACAGTATTCTACTGGGCATGGTGGATCGCATGGGCTCCATTTGTTGGAACGTTTATCGCAAGGATTTCAAAAGGAAGAACGATAAAAGAATTTGTTTATGGTGTATTACTTGCACCTACTCTAGCATCTTTCATATGGTTTGCTACTTTTGGAACGTTAGGAATAAATCTTGGACCTAAAATAGCAGGTGAAGCGATTAAAACTACGGAGACCGCACTATTTTATGTGATGCAAAACTATAACTTAGGGTTCATAATATCGTTTACCGCAGTACTGCTCTTATGTACGTTCTTCGTAACATCAGCAGATTCAGCAACATTTGTTCTCGGTATGATGACTTCCGATGGAGACTTAAACCCTACAACAAAAAGAAAAGTCGTTTGGGGAATTATACAGTCATTACTTGCCCTAGCACTTATGCTATCAGGTGGACTGAAAACACTTCAAACAGCTTCAATAGTTGCCGCGTTTCCTTTCGCTTTCATAATGTTACTATCCATGGTATCCATTGTAAAAGCATTGAAAAACGATTCCATATTTAAAGGATAGACAAAAAGTCTATCCTTCTTTATTATCTAGATTATAGGCCTAGAATTTGAGTATATATAAATAAGATGATGTTGAAATACGATACTCCAAAGGATGGAATTATGAGAAAAAAAGTGATATTGATTATAGTACTCGTTGTAATTATTCAAGTGCTATTTGTATCTTGTACAACGTCAAAAAAAGAAAGTGAAGAAGACGTCGATGGTAAAACTTATGATTATTCATCAAAGCCTAAAAAGATTAATTCTAGTGAAATAAAGTCGTTTTCTATTGAATTTACTCATAGCTATATGTACGAAGATGAAAAACAGTATACTTGTCCACAAGGGCGATACCTTTTTTCAATGACAAAAGAACATGACAATGCCATCTGTAATTTAGTATACTACGATAGAATTTATCACTATAGTGAAGCAACCAGCGAAGTTCACTTTGAAACAGACTTATCTTCTTTTAATGACCTTCAAAACCTAATTGAAGAACACAATCTTGAATCAATCAATGGTTACCACAAGGAAAATAGCGCCCTAGGGGATTATCTTAACCTAACAATAGAATATGAATCAGGAGAAACATTAGAAGCCAGTGCCGAAGGTGGCGGTGTTATGCCTGATAAAAACCTTAATGTTTTCATTCTATTTTTCAGCAATATGGCAAGAGAGCATAATCATATTTTTATCGAATCCCCAGAAAATATTGAATAAAAGAAACCGATTAACTATTTAAGGGATAGACTTTCTGTCTATCCCTCAGAGCTTAGACAAACCTATAGTTAGCATTACTAGTTAATGTTGCTATAGGTTCTATTTTTTTGATCATTTTTTGAAAATATAAGATTTTTATTAAAA
>PDWI01009783.1_pt1 | contig 10908 bp, 11 predicted proteins | sample 1430891 | NCBI WGS metagenome assembly PDWI01 (sample SAMN01162508, study PRJNA174530) | Oral metagenome, whole genome shotgun sequencing project. | biome: Marine environment; feature: Marine mammal; material: Swab sample of the gingival sulcus; isolation source: swab sample of gingival sulcus... | reverse complement strand
GTAGGAAGAATAAAACGGAGTATAGAGGTGACTAGATTATTTTTAGCAGAAGAACGTAACCGTCTTGGCTTAAAGGCAAAAGATGTTGCCAATTCTGTAGGCATTGCTTTATCTACTCAATCTAATTATGAGAACAACAAACGTTTCCCTAATTCTCAGTATCTATTAGCTATTTCTAAGTTGGGATTTGATTTAAATTGTGTGATTACTGGTATTCGCAATCATCATGGTTTAGATGAAAAAGAGCAGTTGTTAATTAAATTGTTTCGTGAAGCTCCTGAAGCTGTTCAGCATTATATTCTAAATGGTCTATCATCCAATCCTGATTAAAGTGATAAATATTAATTTTAAAATATGTTTACACCTGTTAAAATGTAAAGTACTTTACATTTTTATACTAAAAATAGTCCAGGAAAACCAATGAAACCAACATTAGATTTTTATTCATATTTGCAAAATGCTTTTGATTTTTTCAATGAAAAGCTCTTTTCTAATGAGCTATCTCCTGTGATTTTTACAGTAACAAGAAAGAAAAATACGGCTGGTTATTTTCGTGAGAAAGGTTGGGTAAGTGAAGATGGTCAAAAAATTCATGAAATAGCGATTAATCCGCAATATTTTATTACTGTATCACCATTGGAGCTTTATCAGACCATTGTACATGAGATGTGCCACCAGTGGCAGTATGAATACGGCAAGCCCTCACGCAAGGGCTACCACAACAAAGAATGGGGCGATAAAATGCGTAGCGTTGGCTTAAAGCCTATTTCAAGAGATAACAACCAACAAGAAAAAGAAAATAATACAGGCGTTGGTCAAAAAGTGCATGATGAACCCATAAAAGATGGTAAGTTTGAAAAGGCTTGTCTTGATTTCTTTAAAGCTGGTTATAAGCTCGCTATTGTAGATAGTCATTATAATGATAGCATTACCCTGAAGAAAATAAATTCTGTTTTAAAGAAACGTGTTATTAGTTCATCTACAGATAATATTAACAATACTAATGGCATTACCCTTGGTGATAATTTGACAAAAGCAGAAATTATTCATATTGTGGGTGATGAGAATCAGCAACAAGAGGTTGTTATCGAACATAACAATACGGACGATTTCGATTTAACGAAGCCTATTACTGATTTCTATGAAGTGAATACCCCTGCTGAACCACCACCAAAGATAAACACTAAGACAACTTACAAATGCCCCAATTGTAACTATAAGCTATGGGGAGCTTTCAATTTGCCTGTAGGTTGTATGCAGTGTAATACAACATTACTTATGATTCGTTAATTTGAGGTATTAAAAATTAAAGAAAACATAAAAGTATTATTTAGAAAAACCATCTAACTGTTTTTCTTGAGTTTGATTTTTTTCCACTTCATGATTTCTTGTTTTATCTATTTGACTTCCCAAACTGTCTTTAATTTTCCCTTTGAGTTCAGAATCATAAGATATTCTTAATTTTTGGTGGAGATCATCTTCTTTGAAATTAGTTAAGTTCTTTCTATTATGTATAACAGCATAAGGTTCTGATGATCGTTTTTGTATGACATTTTTATCACTAATAGCGGAAATTTCACCGCTATAGTTCCGCCCTGCTTTTGCTATTTCAGGAAAACCAATTTTAAAACCTTTTTCTGCTAAAGCAGAAATTTTTTCTTTTACGCCTTGGCTATATGTAGGTTCTTTAATTTCAGCATTTCTATCTATCATAGAGAGTGTAACGCTATTCCAACCATCTACTAATTGATGTCTTTCCTTGACTGTTAATTCTCGCATACGTTCATTTGTAAACACTTGATAGCCTTTTGGTTCATTTTCCCATTCACCATCGACTAATTTGTTTTCATATATTTGAGTTCCTTTTTTATCATAAATATAGATAGAATCTACCGTTTTTTTCTCTTCGGCGATTTTGATAGTATTCGCAACTCCTTTATAACTATCATCGTGTACTTTTTGTGGCACAAAACGACCGCCTTTTTCAAAGCCTCCACTTTCCTCATATCTATAATGCTTTCTCATATCACTAATATCATAATTAGTGGCAACTGCATGAAGCTCTACTTTATATTTTTTTTGTTTGGGATAAGGATTAAACTGATTGTTTAATTTGGTAATATGACGAACATCAGACGAGGTTTGATCAGCAATAACATTTCTACTATTTTTTTTTGCTTCTTCTAGTATATATTTATTTATTCCTATTGCATAAGCCATTGTTATCTGACTGGCATCACTTTTAAACTCTTCTTGAATTTCTTTAATATTAGGGTGAGAGCTTCTATAAGCATCAATATTAGAAACAATAGCTCTGCCACTTTTACTAAATCTTTGCTCTTGTTTTTTTGCAATACTTCCTTTTCCTGCTCCACTTTGTCCTGCCAAAATAACCAATGTCGGCTTATCCTGCCTCTCTGTTGTGGCTACCTCTATATTGGCTTTTCTTATACCATCATTATAGATAGTCTCACTATCTACTTTATATTTTTTTCTTCCTTGACTTATTTCGGCATCATTCATTATTACAAGCTCCCATTTACATTTTCTAACAACTCCATAACCTCTTTTTCTTCATTTTTACGAAGCTCACGCAATTCATCAACTGTTAAAGATAATAATTTTTTTTTAACAATGGTAATTTCTTTAGCTTTTTCCATAAGAATACCACCCTTTAAATTATTATCGCTCATAAATCGGATAATTTTACCAATTAAATCACTTAGAATTTCATCAGTAACCTCTAAAACAATACTACGTTCACTTAATAAATCTATATCTAAATCTTCCATTTTTTCAGCTCATTTCATTTGTTTAAATAAATCGCCCTGACCATGTTTTTTAACATAATCACGCATGAAATCTCGAAGAACATTACTCATACTTCTGTCGTGAGCTTTAGTCGATGCTTGGAAAGATTTTTTTAAATCCGCATCGAGTTTTAATAGCAAAGTTGTTGTTTTAGTATCTTTCATAATAAGATATATCCTCTACATGCTCAATTCCAGCAAAATGAACGCCAATCGCTATAACAAAAGCGATAATAGCAATGACGATTTGCCCTGACAACCCAGCAAATATACTAGCTAAAACAAAAGCAATAATTGCCCAACATACCGACATTAATATTAAGTAAGGAATGGCAAAGATACCAAAGTTAATTAGAATAATAAGGACTAACCATGTACCACCACCAATCGCCCATGAGTTAAAATAAATCCCAGTTCCAATAGCTATTGCAAATATTTCAGTTGCTACTACTGTAAAACCACTATTATTAAACTTCGCATTGGTTAAAGCTCTTCTAATTTCTCTTTCGCTCATGTTGTTCACCTTTCCTTAATTTCTTGAGTTAATTATAACATAAAATATATAAAAAGTATATACTTTTTATATATGAAAACCGTTGTCTTTTGCGTGGACGTGTTGTTTTTTCTTTTTCTTATCAAAAGATTGTTCTTTGTTATCATTATTAACTAATTGATAAGCACTATGTTTTTCAGCCCCTCTTGAGATAGCCCTTGGTAATGATTTAGTGTTATCAGTAACAACAAATGCTTGATTTTTTGCTCTACTAATTGCTACATAATAAACTTCTTTTGAAGTTGTACGACTTTTAGTATCGATATTAATTAGAACATTGCTAACAGTTAGTCCTTGGCTACTATGCACAGTGGAGCTATAATCATGATCTAAATGATGTTTGTCTTTTGTGTTAAAAGAAAATACCTCACCATCTTTATTTTTCGCCAATATTTTTTTTGAATTTACTGATTCAACCTCTAATTTGTCACCAGTAACTGTCCCTAAACTCTTATCACCCTTACTTATTCTTAATTTATCACCCTTACTAATTTCTATTTCCTTAGTTTGATAAACTGCTAGTTTTTCTTTAGTTGGATTAATCCGTATTTCTTTTCCTGTTGAATCTTCAACTATTAGAGTGTGACGTTCATTACCTTTTACAGTGTATAATTGCCCTTGTTTTATTTCTTTACTGTTAGGTTTCTTTTGACTTTCGATTTGCATTCCAGCCTTGTAATACCTTGCGTGTTTTGTTTCAGCTTCAGATAAATCAACTCTTTTCAGTTGTTCTGAAATATAACCTTTGCCTTTTAATCCTAGTTTACTTCTAATCTGATCATTTATGTAGTCTTTATCTGCATTTGTGCCAGTAACAACTAAAGTGTCTTCACGTTCCTTTTTATCGTATGACATAAATTTATCAACTAATATATCTAAACGATCTTCAGTGGACTTTACCTGGTGAATAGATTTTTTTAAAGTCTTAACTGATTTTTTTGGGTCACCCATCGCTGACTCAATAACTGCTTTTTTTAAGGTTTCATTTTTTTGTCTTTGAATATCATCTATAGTGGCAATTGACATTTGATTATTTTGTAGCAAATCAAAAGGTTTTCCTGATGCAATGGCTTTGGTCTGCTCTGTATCACCTATAAGAACAATTTTTGCATTTTTCTGTTCTGCTAGCGTTAATAATTGCTCTGCATCTTTATTTGGTATAACCCCTGCTTCGTCCACAATAATTATACTATTATGGTCTATATCCTCTTGCATTGTTTGGCTATTTAAAAGTTTTGCTAAGGTATTTGCTTCCAAACCATCTTTTTGCAATGATTTCACTTGTGAACCATAAGGAGCGAATATGTGAGTTGTTGCCCCTGCCTTTTCAATTTCAGGTAACATTTGCGATAAAGTATAACTTTTACCTACCCCTGCGTAACCTTGAATACCAACAACCCTGTCTTTTGTTGTCATGATAAGACTGGCGGCTGATTTTTGACCATTATTTAATGTTGTTTTATCTAAAATACTTGAAGCTTCTTCATTAGTATATAACGACTGTTTCACTCCCCTACCCTGCTCCATGATTCTTAATATATTTTTTTCTTGCTGTAAATCTTTTTTAGTTACATATCTTTCTTCTAAAGGCAATAACCGCCCCTCTTTGATACCTTTCCGAACTTGTTTTTTTGCATCTTCTTCTGATAATTTAATATCTTTCACCAATGTTTTTTTCCACTCTGAAAATGTTTTAGCTGTACTTTCACCTTTATCATCTGCTATTTTATATAATGGCTCGGCTTTGATAATTACTCCTTGTTTTATTTTAGAGTCAATCAATTTTTTTGCTTCATCGTTATTAATTTCACCCATACCCTTAATTAATGTTTCCCTATGAATTTTTTCTCTTGTCATATCCACACGTTTATCAGATAAATGCTCAATAACATGATTTATTAATTTTTCCCCTGAAAACTCACCATTTTTTTCATTAGAAACTTTTCCAGGGTCTAAATTAATCCTTAAATCTTCTGCTACTCTTTTCCATTTTTTTGTAAGTTCAGAAGTTGGCGGTTGGTAAGTCATCATGTCTTTTAATGTTTCTTTTTTTTGTTTGGGTTGTTTTTCCTTATTGCTTTGTATTGTTGAAAACTTTTTTTCATTAAGATGTTTAATATCTTTTTGAACATTGATTTCTTTTTGCCCCTTAAATTTATTATCTAATTTTCCGCTTGTGCCTGAGCTACCATGATTCCATCGCAATCGAATATTTCTGTTGGTTCTTCCGCCGTGTAACTGAAAGCGTTTGTTATTCTGCAATAACACCTTAGCTCGTTTGGCAAGGATTGCCACATTGCTGCTAGACAACTTATGCAAGCCGTTTTTGGTAGTTTGTCTTCTTTCATATTTGCTAGTATTGGGCTGATTGATGGAATTATCAGGGATTGTGCGTTTTGAGTTTCCATCTGAACCATTTCCATCATGGAGTCCTCTACTACCTCTACTTCGTTGGTTTCCTCTATATCCTCCGTTAGTAAGCTGGTGGTTAAGTCCATTAGATCGAGTTCGTTTTCGTTCGATTGTTCGTTCATTCTTTGTTTCCTTATTTTTTGTAAGATAGTTTGGTGACAATATTTTATCTAAACCTATTTTCTTTGCCGTGATTGCCCATTTCTCTTGCACTTGATTTTTTGGTAAAAGGCGTTTTCTTTGTTTTGTAACAAAGTTTGCCATTTGTTTTTGTTCACGATTAGCAGTTTTCCTATCTAAACCACGTTCTGCTAATACTTTTTCTATTTGTTTAGATCTTGTACTAAATTCATTAATTTGTTCACGGCTAATATGTGCTAAATCAAATGTACCATTATCATTTAATTTAATGTCATAACCTAATTCTTTACAGCGTTTTGCTAAATTGGTTTGATAGGCTTGGCTAGCTTGAGGAATAGCCTTAACTAATTTATCATTATGTAAAGCTCGATACTGCTCATCTTTGCGTTTGGTAATATTTAGAACAACAGAATGAGTGTGTAAATGAGGGTCATTATTTCTGTTAGTGTCATGTCTAAACATAGCAATCGCTAATTTCCCTGTATTTTCTATTCTAGACTTTCCTTTTACCTTTTTTCTAGCTTGTGCATGTTCTTCTATCATTGTTAGTGATTCTTTAACCGCTTCATTGTGAGCTTCTATTAATCGAGTATCTCCAGCAACCAATGCTTGAATACTAACAGATTTAGGAGCATTAAAAGTTAAGTCCAGCCCTAGCCTATCATTAGCATTATTACGTTTAAAATTATTATTTCTTAATATCTCTCCTTTTCTTTTCCCCTCAAGCAATTCAGTAAAATCTGCTTTCTCAACACTACCATTTAATCCAAATTCAGAGGAAAGCTCCCCATACCATTCAGAGGGTTGCTTGTCTCTAGTGTAATAATCATCTTTTTCTTCTTGATAATAGCTATCTATTGCCTTGCTGACTCCAGCATCATTAGCATCTTTTCGAGTAATAGACTTAGGAGAAATCATAAATCCATATCCACAAATGGCTGATTAACTGTTGGATATTCAACATATTTTGTTTTAAACCTAGCAATTGGATAATCACCAGCAAAAGAAATGATACCTGTTAGATCAGGTAAATTAGCAATCTCTGATGGCATTACTACACGTTCTTTATCTATTTTTTCGCTTCTTGAAGTATTTGTTTTGCCACCGCCTGAAGTTCTATTTTTATTCTCTCGAATTACTTCATGCTCACCTAATGCCTTGCTCATTGCTTCTGAAGTTTCAGGATCACTTTGAGATCCGCCCATGACCAATAAAGAACGGAAACAACTCATTAAAATAGTTGCACCATCTTGACCATAAATTTTTTTAAGTTGCGATACTGATTGAATACCAGCAACAACTCGCAAGCCGTTTTTACGACCTTTTGTCAAAGCATCTTCCAGTGATGCAATATTATCTAAACTTGCTAACTCGTCTAAAAATAGCCATATTCTACGTTTCTTTCTTTCGTCAAGTGACAAAACAGAAGAACAAATAACATCTATCCAACAACTAATTAAAGGGGTTAATGCTACTTTTTGTGATTCTTTCCAGGTAATATAAATATTACCTTTTCCATTCTCTAAAAATTCCCTAATAGAAAAATCACCATGTAACATCTCTTTAAAAATTGGCAATCGTTTACCCATAACAAATCGGGCTGACCCTAAACCTTTTTCTGCCCCCTCTGAAAATAGACTCGCTGCATCTGTACCAGCTAAAATATTTTTCATTTCTTTAACATCAATAACCGTTGCAATTTCGCTTACTTCGTCCATTGTTGGCGTTTCGCCAGTACCCTTTTGTTTTGCTAGAGTTTTCATGGTTGATTCTATTATAGTTCTCGCATAACCATTCCATTCTTCTGATGAATTATCAGGAGATTTTGGAATTATTGAATTTGTAAATGTTCTATAATCATATTCTTGTTGAATTTCATTAAAAATTGACCAACCACTTGTACGCTTATCAAAGGGATTTAACAAGACATCGCCTTTTTTACCAAACTTACTAAACATATCTCCATTTGGATCAACAATAACCAGCCTATCACCTCTTTCTATTGCTCCCTTTATCATTTCACGCAAAGTTACAGACTTACCAGCACCAGTCGAACCATTTAACAATAAATGAACTGTTTCTGATTTAGTTGGCATTGGTATTCCAGCGATAGTCACCTGTTCGTTTTTTTCTTTAGTTTGTTTTGCAAGTTTTTGGGGCGATACTATTTTTGTTCCTCGAAGATGCTTTTTAAAGCCTTTTCCCAAAAAACCCTCATCGTCAAACATACCGATAAACTTTGCAATGATAAAAGTTGCTATAAATGCACCTAAATAAACTGCAATCAATCGCCAATCTTCAAAAGCAGTTGTTTTATAAAACGCATATTTTATAAATTGATAAGTATTTTCTTTTGGCATATTGTGCAATTTCGCTAATGCAAATAACCATACTGAAAATGGTATTACTGCTAACATAATTAAAAACAACAAAAATCTTTGTTCTTTACGCATATTAATTCTCCAAACTATTGTAGGCTTTTATGCCTAATTGTTGTAACCTTTTTTGAGCATTATTTAACTTTTGAGGAGAAGCAATTTCCCTTAATATCAACAATGTCTCTAATACGATTGATAAATTTTCAGTTGATTTTTTATCAAACTCTCTATCATTATTAAATGATAAATTATCTTCTTTTTGTGCCAATAATTCTAAAATTTCTTTTAAATCTATCTGAATTAATTCAATATTGGTTAGTAAATTATCACTATCATTCTCTAATTTCTTTTTCAAGTAAAGACCAGGGCTTAACCCTTGTTCCGCCGCTAAAGTTTCTACAAGTAGGTAAGTTTCTGCCTTTAGTCTAACAGAAATGGTTTGGCTTTTCATTGATTTTCCTTGTTTACAATTTGTAAACATTATTATATCATAATTTCAATGAGATATATAGTTTTTGTGTACGCTGTGTGTACAACGAAAACCCCCACAAAACGCCTTTTCTTTTGTTTTGTGGGGGTTTTCGGCATCCCTTTAGGGTGCGTATGGTGTAGTCATAAAATTTGCAATTTTATGACTGGTTTTATGGGTGAAAAGGCTTTATTTTTCACCCTCATTGACTATGAAATAGTCAATGTAGCGTTACAGTAAGCAAATAATAAGCATATAATAAGCGAAAATTATCAACAGTAAGCAAATAATAAGCAAATAATAAGCAAATATTTATATATTACGGTTGCAATTCAAAAATAATAAGCATATAATAAGCAAAATGTAAGCAAAAGACATCATAGGAGGTTTATTTTGAATGAAACAAACTAAAATGGCAAAATTAAGAATATTATTGCCAACTATTGAAGATTTGCTAACTCAATATACTTATGAGGGAGTAATTGAAGTTTTAAAAGAAAATTATGATTTAGAATTAAATCATAAAACTTTTAGAAATTATATTTATCGCCTTAGAAAAGAGTTAGCAGACCAACCAAAGCACAAACAAACTTTAAACAAGATAGATACTATCGCCAATCAGAAAACTCAACCAATCAAAGATTTACCAACAAAAGTTGATAATATTAATGATGGTGACAGTAATGATGATAACCCCTCCAAAGAGGATATCAAAAAAGCTTTAGAGGATTTCAACAAAGCAACGGCAACTCGATCTATTAAATCTGTTTCAAAACTTAAAGGAAAAACAAAATGAAAATAGCTGTAATTAATTTTAGCGGTAATGTTGGTAAGACTATGGTAGTTCATAACTTACTTTCTCCTAATCTCCCAAAATGCGACATTGTAACTGTTGAGACTATCAATGATAGCGGTGAAGCTGGTATGAAAATAAAAGGTAAAGAATTTGACCTTTTACAAGATGAATTATTAATTAGCGATGATTTAATCGTTGATATTGGAGCAAGTAATGTTGAAGAAACACTTCACCTAATGAAACAATACAAAGGAAGTCAAGATGATTTAGATTATTTTATTCTTCCTACCGTTCCTGACACAAAACAACAGAAAGATACAACCGCCACAATAATTGAATTACTTGATATGGGTATTCCAGTTAAAAAATTACGGCTTGTTTATAATAAAGTGAATGATGATAATATTATCGAATTTTCTACTATCAGTGATTTTGCTAAGAAACTAAAAATCCCAACGCCAAAAGTTGGTATTGCTTATAATGAAGGCTATCAATCAATTCAACAATTAAAAGGCTCTGAAATAAGCGAATTGTTAGGTTTAGAAGCTGGCTCGCTTGATGATGTAATTACCATTCAAAATATCACAGACCTTAAAGACTTGCGTACAAAGGTTCGTGAAAGTAAAGATGAAATAACCAAACGTAAGATTGCAAACTTGATAGGTTTACAACGTCTCGCTGCAACCGCCAACGAAAATCTTCATGAAGTATTTCAAGAACTAAAACTTTAAAATCAAAACATTACCCTTGCAAGGGTAATGTTCCCCATTTTTGCAAAAATGGGGAACATATTTATTTTAATTTAATTTAAAAAAGGAAAAACAAAATGGCTAATGATACAACCGTTAGAGAAGCGATGGTGAGTCAAGCATTAGGAGAAATTGATGAATTAATTGACAAACTAGATTCAACTAAAGAAGAAGTTAAAGATTTATGCGAAACTGTGTCATTATATTTTGAAGACACCAGCAATCGAGTAGCTGACATGGTTCAAAAAAGCATTGCTTCTGATTTAAAACAAGCAAAAAATAGGCTAGACCAAAGTCATAAACAGTTAAGTGAAAATATTGAAGCTCAACGTAAAGCAACAGTAACTCTTAACCACCTTATTAACAAGTATAATAATATTAATACAACCTTACAATCTATTATTTACTTCTTCGTTTGCTTTTTTGGGGCTTTATTAGGCGGCAGTTTGGCAATATTTATTTTCTTATAAAAATAATCCATATTACCTCGCCCTATTTTTGGCTTTTTAGCCCTGATTGCAGTGGTATTGAGCAAAGTTAGGGGCTATATGTGGTATGGCTAGAGGTGGTCGCTCGCAGTCTGGAACGCAACTAGCCATT
>PDWI01009782.1_pt1 | contig 10908 bp, 12 predicted proteins | sample 1430891 | NCBI WGS metagenome assembly PDWI01 (sample SAMN01162508, study PRJNA174530) | Oral metagenome, whole genome shotgun sequencing project. | biome: Marine environment; feature: Marine mammal; material: Swab sample of the gingival sulcus; isolation source: swab sample of gingival sulcus... | reverse complement strand
AGAACGAAGATCGATAGAGTGCCGGAGATGCCATGGCACAGCAGCACCCAGCCCTTGTACAGGCCGCCCTTGGTGATCAGGAACCAGCCCCAGCGCCACCCGTCCGGCTCGTTCACCGAAGGAGGTCCAACAGAGATAGCTACGGTGATAGCCCCGATCACCAGGAAAATGAGCGGGGCGGCCATGGCCCCGGCCACCAACGTGGGCCGGATGCGCGCGAAAATCAGTAACGCTACTAGCGCAACCACCCCAACAACAAGAATGGCCAAGGGGCGTCGCAACAACAGCGCCGTGACTATTAGGGCCAGTGAGAAACCGACCTTAGCTCCCACCGATAGACGCCGCCACGGACTATGCCAGGCGGCGTCATCGAGGGCTACAGACCTAGCCAACTAGGGACTAGCCGTCTTATCAGCGGCGGCCTCGCTCTTGCGTTTTGCAGCGCTACGGCCCGAGAGGCTACCCAGAGCAAACCCAACGATTCCCGCTCCGGCAGCAGCCTGCAGGGCGAACAGCCCGGACTCAATCTCACCGCTATCTAGGTTGACCAGCGGCTCGAACCACGGCTCCACGCCTTGCTCTTCGAGGATCTCAGTAGCTGCACCGTCGGTGCCGCCGAACTCCTCACCTTCGACCCCGGTTCTCGGCGCCACAAACATCGGAATTAGGAATAGCGCAATCAGCGCTACCACCATAACGATCGACAGAGTCGCATTTCCACGATTCTTCTCAGGCATTTGCGGCCTCCTTCACAGCGTCACCCTTCAAAACGCCGAGGCGCACCAGTTCTGGCTTAGCGACCCTGGTCAGGAAGGTAAACAGCAGCACACCGATGCAGCCTTCCGCGAGCGCCAAAGGAATCTGCGTCAAAGCGAAGATGGACAAGAATTTGCCTAAGGCTCCGAAGAAGCCGGAGGTCTCGTCTGGGTATGCGATCGCCAACTGGAATGCTGTCACACAGTATGTGACTAGGTCGGCTACTGCCATCGCAAAGAAGATCGCAATGGGCACCCCACCATTCAACTTTCGGATCAACACCCAAACGCCGTAGCCGGCCCACGGGCCAACGATGGCCATTGAGAACACGTTAGCGCCGAGCGTTGTTATGCCTCCATGGGCGAGCAATAGTGCTTGGAAAATCAAAACTATTGTGCCCAAGAAGGCCATTACGGGTGGTTTGAATAGCACCGCCCCCGCTCCGGTGCCCGTTGGATGGGATGAGCTCCCCGTGACTGACGGCAGCTTGATGGCTGATAAAACGAATGTGAACGCGCCGGCTGCCGCTAGCAGCAGGCGGTTTTCGGGATTCTTCTTGGCCTCGCGGACGACGGCACGGCCACCATGTATAACAAATGGTGCTGATACCACGAACCACGCGGCGCATTGGACTGGGGGCAGAAAGCCCTCTGCTATGTGCATGAGCACTCCTTCTCGAGATTACGCGTCTCGCTCGATAGCACTCGCTAGATCCGAGTCTCTGACTCACCGAATTCATCGGCTCACAGTGGCGCGACCGCTCCGGACTTCCACCGGATTCCTCGCAACCTAGCGCTGGCGCTTTTAGCCTCTCATACTTGTGGCGCCCAAACCTAGATTCCCAACATGTGCTCAAAAAATGTACGTCGACATAGGGCGCTACTCGAAGACGCGGTTTGGCTTGCAAGACGCTGAACACCGCAGCAACATATACACATTGACGAAGCGGCCCTATCCCTCCTCAGGCGAATCCAAGCAGGCGTCATAGGCGATGACCAGGTATTGCCCGGCCCATACGGGCCGCGACGGGTTACGTATGCCGACTACACCGCGTCTGGTCGCAGCCTGGATTTCATCGAGGATTTTCTTCGCCACGAGGTGCTGCCGCGCTACGCCAACACGCACACCGAGGCGTCCGGAACCGGGTTACAAACCACCCGACTGCGTGAGGACGCCCGACGGATCATTCGCGATGCCGTGGGCGGGGATGACGACACGATCGTCATCTTCACTGGCTCGAGCTGCACGGCAGCCATTGCGAAGATGGTCGGTATCTTGGGTTTGCGCATCTCTGCAGCGCTCGACGACAAGTACGGGCTAAGCGAGCAGATTCCGGCGAATGAGAAGCCGGTCGTGTTCATCGGACCTTTCGAACATCACTCCAACGAGCTGCCGTGGCGGGAGTCGATAGCGGACGTGGTGACGATATCTGAGGATGCCGACGGCCACATAGACCAAGACGAGCTTAGAGCTGAGCTTGAGCGCTACGCCGACCGGCCGACCAAAATCGGCTCTTTCTCGGCCGCCAGCAATGTGCCCAACTGCTGCACGAGCACGGTGCGCTGTCATTCTGGGATTACGCGGCTTGCGGGCCGTATCTAGACATCGACATGAACCCGCCAGAGCCCGGCGCCCACAAGGACGCCGTGTTCTTGTCCCCGCACAAGTTCATCGGCGGGCCGGGTACCCCTGGCGTGCTGGTGGTTCGGCGGGAGCTGTTGTCGAACCGGGTACCGGATGTGCCTGGCGGCGGCACGGTGATGTATGTGAATCCCACCGAACACCGCGCTACCTAGACGATCCGACGCAACGCGAAGAGGACGGCACCCCGGCGATCATCGAATCAATCCGGGCCGGGCTCGTGTTTCAGCTCAAAGAAGCCGTGGGCACTGACGTGATAACCGCGTCCGAGGACAGGCTGCTAGAGCAAGCGGTAGCCGCGTGGCAGGCAGAACCATATATTGAAATCTTGGGCAACCTCAGCGCAAAACGGCTCTCCATCGTCTCGTTCGTCGTCAGAGCCCCGAGCGGGCTCTACCTGCACCACAACTTTGTGGTCGCATTGCTAAACGACCTGTTCGGCATCCAGACTCGTGGCGGCTGCTCGTGCGCTGGCCCGTATGGACACCGACTGCTCGGCATCGACATCGGTCACGGGCAGTACCCTCTGTTCAGGCCAGGTCGCCCGCTCGACCAGCACAGCCTCGTCAAGGCGTCCAGCAGCCGTTAGGGCCTCCCGCACCTGGTGGAAAGTGCGACCGAGTTTCATGATGATCGCCGCATCGCATTCGGCCAGCCGCCATGCCAGCTCTGCTTCGGGCAGGGTGCCCGGCAGGATCGTTACCGTGTCTTCGTGTCGACACAGGGGTAGAGCTGCGGCAGCAGTCGCACCGGCATTGCTGGTCACGCCAGGCACGATCTCGCAGTCATAATCAGTAGCCAGACGGTCATAGAGGTACATGAACGTGCCATAGAAGAGGGGTCACCCTCTGCCAACACAACCACAGTGCGCCCGGCGTCCAGGTGGCCACGCAGATTGCGGGCGGATTCGTCGTAGAAGGCGTCCATGGTTTCGAAATATGTGTCGCAGGCTTGCGTCGTGACCAGATACCGGAAGAGTTATTCGACAGCCGTATCGGGAACGTACGGGTCGGCGATCCTCCGGGCGAGCGAGTTTCCATGCGTCCCAGAAAAGTACGCGACCACATCCGCGGCCTCGATCAGGCGAGCGGCCTTTATCGTGACCAACTCGGGGTCGCCCTGGCCGACCCCGATGCCATACAGCTTTCCGGTCACAGCTCTGGCTCCTTTGCCAACGCATTCAGGGCCGCGGCAGCAATCGTGGACCCGCCTCTCCGCCCGGTAACGGTCAGCCAAGGAACCCCGATATCGGCGGCGACTAGAGCCTGTTTCGATTCGGCGGAGCCGACGAATCCGACGGGCACGCCGATGATCGCCGCCGGGCGCGGCCCGCCGCCAGCGATCAACTCGAGTAAGTGGTAAAGGGCTGTCGGCGCGTTGCCGATGGCAACCACGGCGCCGGCAAGGGCGTCGCCCCAAAGAGAGACGGCGGCAGCCGACCGAGTAGTTCCCCATTCTCGGGCCAGTTCGGTCGCGCGCTCATCGCGGATCAGGCACCGCACCTCATTGTCCGCCGGCAGCCTGCGCCTGGTAACCCCGTGGGCGATCATCTGTGTATCGGTGATGATCGGTGCACCGCCGCGCAGGGCAGTCCTCGCTGTTGGCACCAGGTCATCGTCAAAGACGATATGCCTAGCCAGACCCACATCGCCGGCGGCGTGAATCATGCGCACCGCGACCACTTCCTGCTCGGGGGTGAACCTCGATAGGTCGACCTCTTGGCGAATCATGGCAAACGATCGCACATAGATCTCGGTGCCGTTGGTCTCGTAATCATAGATTCGAGGGGGTCGAGTCGTCATGGCACCCAAGCCTACTCGTGACCTTGTGCAAGCAGCTGGGAAGAGGTCAGCTAGCTGTCGGCGAGTTAACCCAAGGATGACTTCTTGGGCGCAGGACAGGCATCCCAATTTTTTGCGCGGGACCCGGCGCTGGCTTTCGCGTTTTTGCCTAGAGCCGTTCAGCCCGTCTCTATCTCCTTCAGAAGCATGCGTCACTGCCACACTGACAACCGCGTGCGCGGGTTTGCCACCGATTCTCATTGCTGCGCAAAGTCTGGTGAGGTATCCCTGCCATCAACATGGCCGGTTCCGCTGCCCGCTTCGGTGGGAGTCCAGGGCCGATCCTCGTTTTTCTCGAGAAACAAACACGCGAGTGATTCGGCCGAAACAATTCAAAACCTACACCGAACAGGTGGAACTACTTCGTACGCGTGGGATGAGCGTCGATAACCAGGCTCGGGCCGAGCACCTGCTCGCTCGGCTCAACTACTACCGGCTCTCCGGATACTGGTATCCGATGCGCCGCTTCAGCCCGGGCACCGACGTAGATCGAAACGAGTTCATCGACGGCGCATCATTCGACCTGGTTGTAGACCTCTATGAATTCGATGAGCGGCTGCGGCACAGTGTGGTAATCGATAACGATTGCGTCGTTGAAACACACGGCGATCTAGCATCCAGCGTCGGCGTGCTCACCTGGCTCGGCATTGCCCTGTATCTCGTAGGTGCGGCGATCAACACCGGTTCCGAGGCGCAGCGGATGGTCTGGAAGAAGCGGCCAGAGAACAAGGGGAAGCTGTACACCGAAGGGATGTTCGCGTGGTCAATGCACGTGAACTACTTCGGCGACGTCCTACACTTCCTCGACTGGGCGATCGTCGCCGGAGCCACGTGGTCGCTGCTCATCCCCGCTGTCATCTTGTGTATGTTCGTCTTCCTCAACATCCCCATGCTGGACTCCTACTTGGCGCAGCGCTACGGGGAGCAATTCACCCAGTACTCAAGGACAACCAAGAAACTCATCCTCGGCATCTACTGAGCCCTAGGCGAGATTGGCGCGCCGTCATACCAGCGTCTTCCTCCCGGTCATACACGCAACCGTCCCACCAGCACAGGCTCCAGGTTGGAACCGACTTGTTTAGACGCTGTGGTTTCGCCAAGCCTTTCTTGCGTATCACTCTCAGCTAGGGCAACCAAGCAAAACCCTTATTCAAACCCTGGTTGCAGGTGTGCGCGTTTCGTTTTCAATCTGCTTGAGTACCGGTAGGCCGGGTGAATCAAGGGGGTTGGGTTTTTGCGGGCCTTGCTAGGCTTGTGGCACTACTGACAGCAGCTGCGTGTGTGCCAGCAGCTAGCCCGAAGAGAAATCGCGGGACGGATATGATTGAAATACCGTTAAGTAAGAACAAGCTGATCCTTGCCGTTGTTGGCTCGATGCTATTTGTTCTTTTGGGTGTCTGGCTATTTGTTAGCGCAGATAGCTTTGGGCAAAGCTCTACCCCGCTATTGCGGAACCCGCTGGTTGTGCAGAGCGCCGCAGTGCTGGCGGTATTGTGTTTCGGGGTGTTTGCTGTTGTCGGCATCAAGAAGCTGTTTGATAAGAATATAGGCTTGGCGTTAGATGCTAGTGGGTTATTCGATAATTCAAGCGCTGTAAGCGTTGGTTTCGTCGATTGGAATGATGTTACTCGAATCGAGACGCAGCAGGTGATGTCCACCAAATTCGTGTTGATTCATGTGCAGGACCCGGGGAAATACATTGCCAGGGCCGATAGTGCGGTGAAGGCCAAGCTCATGCAATCGAATACGCAAATGTATGGCACCCCAATTGCCATCACGGCGAATACGCTGAAGTGCGATTTCGCAGAACTCGAAAGGCTGATCGTAGCTGTTTATGGGCAACGCAGGGCTGCTGGGTGACGTGCTGTAGCCAGTGTTGCGAGCGCGGTCTGCGCCCTTAAGCCTGGCTCAGGCGGGCTATTGGTGCCGATGTGTTCCAGTGTTGGCTGAGGTCTTGCGGCCAAGACGATCGCGGAGTCGCGGAGCTGCCTACAACAACTAGCGAAATCAGTGTCATGTTCTTCATCGGGGTGTTGCATCTGGCGGGTCGGACAAGAGAGAATGCAGGCAGAAAGCTTAGGGAAGCCTAACCTAAATGGCGCAAGCCCGGTGGGCACCCTGATAGACAGATTCGTCCGAAAGGTCACCGGTATGACAGATGCCCAAGAAGTAACTTCGCCTCAAGAACCGCGTGTAGTGCGCACCTCATCGAGAAAAGGTCTCGCCAACTCGGCCCTCGGCACCAGAAACCTCATGATGATCGCCGCCCTGTCTGTGGTCGGCTTAGTATTCTTGATACCGCTCAGCTACTTCACGCCCGCCGTAGGCCTATCTCCCGATGCGGTTGTATTAGGCAGCGCGATCATGGGGCTGTGGGTGATCCCATACCTGTTGCCGGCAACGGTGGTGCGCCGCCCCGGTGCAGTGATGATCGCCGCCCTCATCATGGGCATTATCGGTGTCTTCACCACCCCCGCCGGGCCATCCGCAATATTCGGAAACCTAATGGGAGGCCTCTTTATCGAGCTGCCCCTCGCCGTGATGCTATATCGCAAATGGACGTGGTGGGCTTACCTCATCTGTGCAGGCTTCTTTGGCCTGGTCAACGGGCTCATCTACCCGATGATGATCCAAGGGGCAACCGGTATTTCGACCAAGAGCATTATCGTCGTGCTTTCGGTGATCTCCGCACTCATCGGCGGTGGCATCGTCATCGGTATAACTCGCCTGCTCAACCGTGCCGGAGTCGGAGTTGACCGAAACAACTGAACTACCAGCTCCAACCTCTCAACCCAAACAGGCGGCGCCCGAACCCGGCGCGACCGCGCCATTATTGGCAGTGTCCAAGCTTTCGGTGCGGTACCTGGGAACCGACCGTTGGCTACTGGGCGATGTTGACTTCGAACTGCTCGGTGGGCAGACGATGGCCATCATCGGCCCGTCAGGTTGCGGTAAAACCACACTGGTCCGTACGGTGTGCGGGTTGATTCCGCACTGCCTGCCATCGGAGTACTCCGGCAGCGTGAAGCTGCAAGGGCAAGAAATTGCCGATGCCACGGTTGAACAGTTGGCTGAAAACGTCGGCTATGTCGGCCAAAACCCCGATGCTGCAGTCGTCACCCGCTGCGTCCACGATGACGTTGCCTTCCCGTTGCAAAATCTGCGCTGGGCGGTGGCCGAGATCGAGCAGCGAGTGACTGAGGTGCTGGACCAAGTGGGATTGCTGCCCCACATGTGGTCCGACCCCTGGACCCTTTCGGGTGGGCAGCGCCAACGCCTCGCCCTAGCCGCTGCCTTGGCTCCCCGCCCGAAACTGCTCGTGCTCGACGAGCCGACATCTAACATCGACACAACGGGCCGTGAGGAAATCTACGAAATCATCGCCAACCTCGTGCAAGACGGATGCGGTGTGCTGATCATTGACCACGACATAGACCCGTTGCTGCCCATTATCGATCAAGTCTTGGCGCTAGACGCCGACGGCGCGACCATCGCCTGCGGGCCCGCTGAGACGGTGTTCGGCAAGCATCGAGCCAGGCTAGCGGAATCCGGTGTTTGGCTGCCGCGAGCGATGCGAAGAGATGCCGATCAACCTCCGACACTCACGGCTAGCGCCCCAACCCAAGATCTGCCAGCTACAACCAAACTCGATCAGCTTGTCGGCGACCAGGTGCGGTACTACGCCAATCAGGAAGGCCGCTGGCAAGAGCGATCCACACTTGACACCAGCGGCCAAGATCAGGTGTCGGCCCTGCTCGATGTTGAGGAGTTTTCGGCTACCGGCCGTAGCCCGGCGGTGTCGCTGAAGCTAGCGGGCGGTGAACTCGTCGCGCTAGTTGGCCCCAACGGCGCCGGTAAGTCGTCTCTGATTCTGGCGCTCGCCGGGTTGGTTCCCTTCGAAGCCGAGCGGGCACTGTTGCACGGCAGGCAGTTGCGCAAAGGCCGTTTCGAGGTGGGCTGCGTGTTCCAGAACCCCGAACATCAACTCGTTACAAGTACAGTCGAGAATGAGATCCGAATCACGGGCGTCGGCGAAGACCGCTGTGACGCGCTGCTGCATCAGTTCCATCTGTCGGAGCACCGAGACCGCCACCCGCTCACCCTCTCTGGGGGTCAGGCGCGTCGGCTGTCGGTCTCGACAATGGTGGCTGAGCAGCGTGAAGTCGTGGTTCTCGACGAACCTACATACGGTCAGGATTGGGACAACACCGTTGAGCTAATCGGGTTTATTCGCGGTCTTCGCGATGAGGGGCACAGCGTCATCATCGCCACCCACGATTTAGATTTCGCCCTGCAACACTGCAGCCATATCGTCGCCCTACCTGATCCGAATGGTCAGCCCGGCAGCGGACGTGTGAAGTTGGCTGCACCGTCAGCCGAAGATGGTGTTGCTGACATCTCGGCGGCAAACATACCCCCATCCCGGCCCGAGAGGCAACGAGGGCTTTTCAACCCGTTGCACCCGATGACGGTGTTCTTCGCGGCAATCCCCTTGATGGTGTGCGCGGTAGTTTTGCGCAGTCCCGCTTTCAGCATCACCCTGATGGTGATTTGCACACTGCTCATGATCGCGGCTAGGGCATCCTGGCGGCGAACCGTCGCGACCATAGCCGGCTCCTGGTTGCTGCTGGGATTCATGTACTTGGTTTTTCGGTACGGATGGGCATCTGCAAACGGCGACAATATACCGATGTACATTCAGGGAGGCCCTCTAGTCATTAGCACCGGAATTGCAGCACTCCTGTCTCTAATACTCCTCTCGGGTATCTACACGGAACCGACAGCCGTCGTGACTGCTTTGACTTCGACGTTCAAACTGCCCTACCGGATCGGGGCTGCCGGCACGTCTGCGATTGCGTTCCTCTCATGCTTCCAGCGTGACTTTCGCATCCTCCGTGCGGCCCGAGCCCTGCGCGGCATCGGATCCAGGTGGGGCATCTTGGGGCCGGTAGTCCGCTGGTTCGGTTCCCTGGTGCCGCTGATGATCCTGGGCATCCAACATGCCGAGCGGGTGGCCCTGTCGATGGATTCACGGGCATTTGGTGCCTACCCGTCCCGCACCGAACTGATTCCGGTGCGGTGGCGGCTGATCGATTGGACGGTGGTCGTCGTTGGCTGGTGTTTGGGCCTGGTTTTTCTGATCATGCGTTAGACAGTGGGGTGCGCCCGTCGGCTATTACGGACACGAGAGACTTAAATGAAGACCAACATATTTGAACTCATCAGACCGGCTCGATCAGCGATGATTGTTTCATCGATCTTGACCGGCTGCGGGGCGATCTTGTCGCTCATGCCTTACATCGCCATGACCAATATGGCGACGATCTGGCTGGGGGAGGCAAACTTCACCGGCTGGGCCGCCGAGCCCTGGATTTGGGCGGTGATCGGCATCGCCTGCCTGGCCGTCTCGCAGTTGCTCTACCTCATGGGCCTTGGCGTTACACACAAAGCCGAAGCCAAACTGCGACATCACCTGCGGCAGCGCCTCGTCCAGGCCTTGTCGCGGCTGCCTCTGGGACGGGTCTTGCAGGTTCCTCCCGGACGGATTCGCAAGATGGTGTGTGACGATACCTCCGCAATCCATACCTTGGTCGCCCACGTGCCCGGCGACGCGATGAACGCGTTCGTGGCCGCAATTGCCGGGTCGATATATCTGTTGTGGGTGGATTGGCGGATGGCTCTCGCCATGTTGGCGATCTGGGGCATGGTCTTCGCCGTAGTCTATTTCCTCAGCATGCGGGGCTACGGTGACTTAACCAAGGAATTCGGTGCAGCCCAATCGAAGTTGGCTGGCGACACCGTCGAAATGCTTCACGGCATGAAGGAGATTAAGAACTTCCAAGCCGCCGATAAGACCCGAACCCAATTTAACAAGTCGCGCGAGGCGTTCTCAGAGCTGTCATTCCAGTGGGCGAATCAGTCGGGCCGACTCGTCAGCCTCATGACGGCTCTGCTGCGGCCAGCAAGCATCTTTGGCACGGTCGCGATTCTCGCTGTCGTGTTTACCAGCCAGGGGTGGACGAATCTGTCTAGCACGCTCCCGTTCTTTATGCTTGCGCCGACCCTGCCCGAAGGCTTCTCGGTGTTGATCGGGCTGGCGCAGCACATCTATGAGTCAAAGATGGCGGCGGGCGCCACAGCCGATCTGCTCGAAGAAGAACCGATGCCCGAGGGCAAGGTTGCCGATCCTGACCCGGGCGCCGCTGGGTACGTGGAATTGGCCGAGGTTCGGTTCTCTTACGAGCCGGGACACGAGATCGTGAAAGGCATCTCGTTCACCGCCGAGCCCGGCACTGTGACGGCCCTAGTTGGTCCATCCGGTTCAGGCAAAACGACGCTAGCTAGGCTTATCGCCCGCTTCTATGATGCCGATTCTGGAACCGTTAAGGTTGGTGGGCATGACGTGAGACGAACCACGTTTGACTGCCTATATTCGCAACTTGCGATAGTGCTGCAAGACGCACAGGTCACCCATGATTCGGCCTTCGAGAACATCGCGCTAAGTAGGCCCAATGCAAGCAGGGACGAGGTTATCCACGCCGCTGAAATGGCCTGTATTCACGATCGGATCCTGCAACTGCCCGACGGCTATGAAACCGTATTGGGCGATGAAGGTGGATTCCTGTCTGGCGGCGAACTACAGCGCATCTGCTTGGCTCGGGCCTACCTG
>PDWI01011547.1_pt1 | contig 10909 bp, 10 predicted proteins | sample 1430891 | NCBI WGS metagenome assembly PDWI01 (sample SAMN01162508, study PRJNA174530) | Oral metagenome, whole genome shotgun sequencing project. | biome: Marine environment; feature: Marine mammal; material: Swab sample of the gingival sulcus; isolation source: swab sample of gingival sulcus... | reverse complement strand
AGAAGATGCTTATAAAGCCTTAGAGCCATTTACAAATAGAGTATATACCACTATTAAAATGGATATTCGGAAAGAAGCAGAAAACCGTATCGAAGGAAAGATCGAATCTATCAAAAAGCATATTGGCGATGTAAACACTTAATAATATGAAACCGTATCTTTTTATCATCGCAGGACTATTATCCTTACAACTTCAATCTCAGAACGCTTTTCAGGTTGGAGAGAAATTGAAATATGATGTGTATTATAAGGTCAGTTTTGTGTGGGTAGATGCGGCTTATGTTAGTTTAGAGGTGGATGATACCACTTATCAGTCTAAAGATTGCTATAAGTTTAAAAGTTTGGGTAGCTCTAAGCCAAGTTACGATTGGATTTTTAGAGTACGTGATTATTTTACTGCGTTTACCGAAAAAGACAGCTTGTTGCCTTTAAAGTTTTTCAGAAATACGTCGGAAGGCTCTTATAAGGTCAATAATTCTTATGCTTTTGACCATGCTAATCAAAAAATATACGCAAACGTTCAAAGGAATAAGAATAAGGCGTATCAAGATACTTTACCGATTACACCTCCTATTTACGATATTGCTTCAGCAATGTATCATCTTAGAAATCAAGATTTCTCGAAGCTGAAAAAAGGAGACCCTGTGCATATACGCACCTTGGTCGATGACGAAGTCTTTGATATGGATGTGTGGTATATGGGAGAGGAGTGGGTAAAACACAAGAACAAAAAGAAATATCTTGCCTACAAATTTAGAAGTAAGGGTTTGGAGGGCTCTATGTTCGATAAAAATGACCATATAACCGTATGGGTGTCTAAGGATGAATTTAAGATTCCTATTAAAATAGAAGCCGGAATTATAGTGGGTAAGGTCTTAGCTTATCTAAGTTATGTAGATATGCCCAATGAGCCTGAAAGTTTTATGCTTAAAGATTTTTAAGCTTGTCTTAACACAAATAACATTTTATCGATAAGTGTATCTAAATCTTTTGGTGAGATGATGTATGGTGGCATTGTATAAACCAATTTCCCAAAAGGGCGGAGCCAAATACCGTTTTCGACAAATGCTTTTTGAAAGGCTTCCATATCTACCGGCTCTCGCATTTCTATGACTCCAATAGCTCCTAAAATACGAACATCCTTAACCGATTCTAATGCTTTAGCTTGTTCTAACCTTTTAAGTTGAGATTCGATGCGACAAATATTGCTTTGCCAATCGCTTTCTAAAAGAAGGCGAATACTTTCTACCGCCAAAGCACAAGCCATTGGGTTGCCCATAAAAGTAGGACCGTGAAAAAATGCGGATGGTGTTCCTTTCGAGATGGTCTCAGCGACCTGACTTGTTGCCAATGTTGCCGCAAAACTCATATAGCCTCCGGTAATGGCTTTTCCCAAACACATAATATCCGGTGTGATGTTGGCATATTCACAAGCGAATAATTTCCCGGAGCGTCCGAAGCCGGTGGCTATCTCGTCGGCGATTAAAAGCACATTGTAGGCATCGCAAAGTTGTCGGGCTTGTTTAAGGTATTCCGGATGATAAAAACGCATACCTCCCGCACCTTGAACGATAGGCTCTAAGATGAGTCCTGCAATCTCTTGATGATGAGCTTCTAACAGGTTTTTAAGCGGTAATATATCTTGTTCGTTCCAAGTTTGTTGGAAAGGAATTTGAGGCTCGTCTATAAAATGTTGTACACTCAAACGTCCGTTGAAAATGGTGTGCATTCCGGTTACGGGGTCGCAAACCGACATTGCGTGCCAAGTGTCGCCGTGATACCCTTTTTTGATCGTTGCAAATTGTGTTTTTTGAGGTTTATTTTGAGCGTTCCAATATTGCAAAGCCATCTTCATAGCGACTTCCACCGCTACACTTCCGGAATCTGAATAAAAAACCTTATCCAATCCTTTAGGTGTGATTTCTACCAAAAGACGAGCCAGCTCCACCGCCGGTTGATGCGTGAATCCACCAAACATAATATGAGCCATTTTTTGGCTTTGCTTTGCTAGCGCTTGATTCAGTCTAGGGTGATTATATCCGTGTATAACCGCCCACCACGAAGACATGCCGTCGATAAGTTCCTCTCCGCTACTTAGCTTTATTTTAACGCCTTCGGCAGATGCTACTTCAAATACATTTAAAGGGTTTATCATTGAAGTATAAGGATGCCAAATATGTTGTTTGTCAAAATCTAAACGCTCTTTTAAATCCATAAACTCGTTTTTTAGAATTACAAAGGTCGGCTAATTTAGAAGATTCTTCAAAAAAAACTTTTGTATAATTCATATTGTTATCTTTGTGAAAAATTATGAGTGATGAGTTGCAAGGTTTTAAGGTTGGAACGTTAAAAAGTTCCATCATGGCGGACAACATTACAACTTTAAAACTTTACAACTTTGAAACTTGAAGAAAAATGAAAATATACGAGCCGGGGTTTATAGACTCCACCAACGCATACGCTAAAAAAATAATTAAGGAGCAGTCCGAAGCCATGCCTTTTGCGGTTAGGGCGGATTACCAGACTGCCGGCAAGGGGCAAGGGTCGAATCATTGGGAAAGCGAAGCCAAGGAAAATCTGCTTTGCTCCATTGTGTTAAAACCACATCAGATATTAGCCGAAGAACAGTTTTTAATATCTCAAATTGTGTCGGTTTCTTTGCTAGAACTTCTTTCCGAATTTAGCTCCGGTGTTTCTATTAAATGGCCAAACGATTTATACATTGGCGATAAAAAGGTTGCCGGAATATTGATAGAGAATGTCGTTTTAGGCGTGAATATAGAACATTGCATCATTGGTATCGGTCTGAATGTGAATCAAAAGCATTTTTCTGAAAGTTTGCCGAATCCAACGTCTTTGTTTTTAGAGAGTCATAGGAGCTTTGAGGTAGCCCATCTTTTAGAGCAATTGATTTCGCGAATAGATTATTACTTCGCAAACCGAGAAGAAGTTCCATCAAAGTACGAATCTAATTTATACCGAAAAGGGGAGGATGCTTTGTTTTATGATGTGCATCAAAACGCATTTCAAGGTCGTATTTTAGGGGTTAATAAGATTGGGCAATTGCTTATTCAAGGCTCTGGCAATCAAGATGTACGTGAATTCTCGAATCAAGAGGTTCAGTTTGCTTTAAGTCGTTGGTAAATAATTCCAATTAAATAATAGCACTCATTCAGGAATAAGTTTTAACTTTGTTACCCTAAAATAAAAGTATCGAAAAATGTCAAAAATTAAAGTTGGTATTAACGGATTTGGACGTATTGGAAAGAATGTTTTTAAAATAATCCGTGAACGTGATAATATTGAAGTGATTGGGATTAATGACTTAACAGACACTAAAACCTTAGCACATTTGCTAAAATATGATTCTACTCAGGGACCTTATCAGGGAACTGTTGATTATAAAGAGAATTATTTAATTGTTGATGGCGAAGAAATTAAAGTAACTGCAGAAAGACATCCTGCGAATATTCAATGGGCAGAAACGCCTGATGTGGTTATCGAGTCAACCGGAATCTTCCGTTCAAGAGAAAGTGAAAAAGGCGGTTATGGCGACCATATTAAAAATGGTGCCAAGAAAGTGGTTTTAACAGTTCCTGCCAAAGACCAAATTGACCGAATGATAGTGTTAGGGGTTAATAACGACGATTTGCAAGAAACAGATATATGTGTGTCTAACGCTTCTTGTACCACCAACTGTTTAGCTCCAATTGCGAAAGTTCTGAACGATAACTTTGGAATAGAAAGTGGATTTATGAATACCATTCATTCTTACACTAACGACCAAAGAATATTAGACCAGCCTCATTCCGATTTAAGAAGAGCGCGTTCGGCAGCAGTCTCTATGATTCCTACTACCACAGGAGCTGCGAAAGCTGTTGGAAAAATTATTCCTGAATTAAACGGAAAATTAGACGGTATTTCTGTGCGTGTTCCTACCCCAACCGGTTCGTTGGTAGATTTAACCGTTCAGCTTAAAAAAGATGCAACTATTGAAGAGATTAATAAGTTGATGAAAGAAGCTGCTGAAGGCGAAATGAAAGGTGTTTTAGAATACACAGAAGACCCTGTTGTTTCGGTAGATATTATTCACAACCCTCACTCTTCTATTTTTGATGCTCAAAGTACTATGGTGATTGGCGGAAAAACCGTAAAAGTATTGTCTTGGTACGATAATGAGTGGGGATACTCTAATCGAGTTGTCGATTTAGTAACTAAAGTGGCTAAGTAATCACTTAAGTTTAATCCAAAACGATAAAAACCCTCAAAGGATATCATCCTCTGAGGGTTTTTTTATTATCTGATTTTGTGAACAAAGATTATCTCAAATTAATTGTTATAAAAAGACAAGTCTCACGAGCTTTTAAACTCATGAGACTTGTCTTTTTTGTTCTTATAAAAGCTTGTTAAGACATGCTTTACAAGATAGTATTACTTAACAAACTTCTGTGTAATGCTTGTTTTTTCGTTGCTTACTTTGATAAAATACAATCCACTAGGATAATCTTGAGTGTTAAATGTAAACTTGTGCTCTCCTTTGCTCAAACTCTCGTTTTTATATTCTAAAGTTTGTCCTACTTGATTGATAATACGTATTTCTACCTTGCTATTCTCTAATAAATTTAGGTCTATATGTGCAGAAGTATTAACAGGGTTAGGATATACATTACCATTTACTTTAATATTTTCTATGCCTTTAACACTATTTGCAATTTCTGTAGCATTTACAAAAATCTCTATTTCAGCAGTAGGATTTTCTTCGCTTAGATTTACCACACTAGGGTAAGTAGGTATGCCAACTGCTTCGGTATATATAGTGTACTGTCCATAAGCCAAATTGCTAAAGTCGAAATTGTTATTGATAGCACTGTATGTGAAAGTTAATACATTTTGATTTTCGTCCAATAGATGTAAAACAAGTTCTTGATTATTACTCAATGGAGCTTTCGCTTGTTCTCCTACAAGATTACCTGTTATTTGACATATTCCTTCGTCCGTACCTGTGGCTGATTGCAAATTAATATCGTGAGGCGTAGGGGTATTGTTGTCTTCTATGGTAATAATAGTAGCATCCACCCAGTTTACCACATCACCATAATAGGTAGGCAAGGCTGTTTCGTAATGCGTCGATGTCTCTTGAGGAGCCGCAAGTATTACAAACCTATTGTAAGTTAAATCATGAAATTCATACAGACCATACTCGCCTGTTAATACACTTTCTAAGAAAACAATATCCTCTTCGCCGTTGGCAGAATCTGTTACAACAGCATACAGACTTACCACACCGGCATCTATAAAGTAATTGTCAACGCTTACATGACCAATCACAGTAATTGTAGAATCGTCACCATTGTCCCATACCTCAACCGTGCGGGTAGATGTAAATTCGCAAGTATCGTTCAATACAGTGGTAAGACTTACTTCGTAAGTGCCTTCTTCAAGGTAACTATGTGTAACTTCAGCACCTTCGCCGGTAGTATTATCTCCAAAATTCCAAGTATAGGTCGCATCGCCTTCGCCTGCTACAAATCCTATAAAGGTAAGATTTAAGCCCATAAAATCTACTACAAAGTCATTGGCACAACCATTGGTGATAGAATCGTTGTCTCCACCATTGCCCCAGACTTCTATTATTTGTGTAGATGTAAATTCGCAAGTACCGTTCAATACAGTGGTAAGACTTACTTCATAAAGACCCGGTGCAGGGTACTCGTGGGTTGCCTCAGCACCTTCGCCGGTAGTGTTATCTCCAAAATTCCAAGCGTATGTCGCATCGCCTTCGGCTTCTACCAAGCCTGTAAATGCCACATTCAAATCTGTTGCTACATAATCGAAATTATTCACGCAAGCATTTCCTCCTATTTCAACCATGCGTGTAGAAGTATATTCGCAAGTGCCGTTTAATACAGTCGTAAGACTTACTTCATAAGTACCTTCTTCAAGATATTGATGTGTAATTTCAGCACCTTCGCCGGTAGTATTGTCACCAAAGTTCCAAGAATATGTAGCATCGCCTTCGGCTTCTACAAACCCTGTAAAGGCTACATTCAAATCTGTGATTTCGTACCCGAAATTATTCGTACAATCATTGATTGTAGAATCGTTGCCAACAGCATTGTCCCATACTTCAATTGTGCGTGTAGATACATATTCGCAAGTGCCATTCAATACAGTCGTAAGACTTACTTCATAAGTACCCTCTTCAAGGTAATGATGTGTAGCTTCAGAGCCTTCGCCCGTGGTATTGTCGCCAAAATCCCAAGTGTAGGTAGCATCGCCTTCGGCTTCTACAAAGCCTGTAAAGGCTACATCCAAATCTGTGACTTCGTACCCGAAATTATTCGTACAATCATTCATTGTAGAGTCGTTGCTACCACCATCGTCCCATACTTCAATTGTGCGTGTAGAAGTATATTCGCAAGTACCGTTCAATACAGTGGTAAGGCTTACTTCATAAGTACCTTCTTCAAGGTAATGATGTGTAGCTTCAGAGCCTTCGCCCGTGGTATTGTCGCCAAAATCCCAAGTGTAGGTAGCATCGCCTTCGCCTGATACAAATCCTACAAAGGTAACATCTAAACCCATAAAACCGGTTGCAAAATCATTCGGACAACCATTCATCGCAGAGTCTTCAACGGCTGTATAGTTGCTGTTTGTGCCAGCAAACACATTCAGCTCAGACCATTCTTTTTCGGCATTTACATTGCCATTTTCTCTCCATTCTTGTGTTGCCATTGTAGGGTATGCCAAAATAGCAAGCAAGAATAATACTAATAACTTTTTCATCATTCTACTTTTTTTAATTTATATTTTTTTAGAATTAGTAACTACTAATCGCTTTCAATATGTTAATCGTAGTTTTGTGGAAAAAGGTTGTATGTTTTTTGAAAAATGTTTTAATAACCTGATAATCAAGGATAAATATTCAAACAAAAATATATAAACACAATACAGGTGTAGCATAAAACTCTAAAATAACTTATATCTTATACCCATTCTTAACTTATAGAACTGGTATTTTCGGCGTGGCATCTGTGCATCTAAACTACTTTCGTGCCACTGGTATTGAAATTCGGGTTGCACAAACAACAACCATTTTTTCCATTGATAACTCACATTGCTAGCCGCATAGAGAGACCAAGCAATCGAAGGATACACTTTCTCGGCATATTTGCGATAAACACCTGCTTTGGTATAATACCAGCCCTTGTTGTGCAGGTTAATCCCTATGGAAACACCCGCCAATACCTGAAACTTCCATCTTGTATTATTGGTGTGGAATTGATAACCTAACAATAAAGGGATATTTAAATAACGATAGGTATTAGTATATACTTTCGTCTTTTCGTCGCTCGCTATAAAAGGCACATAAGTAGAATCTGTGTATATAACGGTGGTATCTCGCATAAAAATAGTGTCTATCTCAAAGTGAATAGAATCTACTACGACACAAATGGTGTCTAATTTGATGTCTAAAACAGAATTGTATTGCCAGTAGCTTTTAGTAGAATCTTCGAAAGTATGCTGTATATTGTAATCAATATTTTCTCTAAGCGATTGATAATTAACCCCTAGTTCAAAAAACACAGGCAGGTTTTGACGATGTAATTGTAAGGCTATACCGGTCTCGTAACTGAATAAAGCTTTGTCTTTTAAGTCGTAAGTATATGTTTGGTCTAAACTTGGAGAGGTATTGCGAGCATTATTACTCCATATAAAAGGACTCCAATGTACATCCAAATATCCGTTCCACTTTCCAAATAGCTTATTCCCATTTAGTACAGTTTTATTGTTTAAGTTCTTGATTTTATTATTGTTAAACGAATCTTTGTCACTCAGTTTATCAAATACAGACTTCTGCGTTGAATTTGAATCTATTTTATCCGACAGCGTCATAGGCTTGTCCGGCTTTGGAGCTTTGACAGATATTGTTTTGTCGTCTGTTTTATCGATATTAAGCTCCTTATCTATCTGTTTGTCAATAGATTTGTAATCTCCGGCAGGAGGTAAATCGCTACTCGTAGAATCTTGTTTAGTTTGATGATTAACAGGCGAAATATTATCGTTATTATTTACTCCTTTTTGATTAAAATCATTTAGATTCCTTTGCGGTTTAGAGTTTTCATTCGCCTTGATTTCAGGACTGTTATGCATTGTGTAAGCATCCCTAATCAGCAAATCTTTTTTAGGTGTAGAGCTGTTTATTTCAGTCGTTTCTAGAATATGATTTTTAGATGCTTTAGCTTGATTCTTGTCAATTTTAATATGTTCTGTATTTGTCAAATTATCTTGCTCAATGCGGTGGATTTTTGTATGATTGTTATCTGCGTCAGCTATTTTATTAGAGAAACAGTCTGTGTAAAAATAACACAAAGTAGTTGCAACAGTAACTGTTACAAGAAGCCCCATACCTATCGCCCATTTTATCAATGCTAGTTTTTTAGCATATCTTAGTTTTTGTTGCATACCGATTACGGCGTTAGGAGATGACTCTACCGTAAAGTTGGTAAAGCGTTCCCTGTACAACTGCTCTAGATTTATATTTTGTTTATTCATGGTAGCCTCCTTTTTCCAAAAGTGCTTGTAATTTTTGTTTTGCCTTATATAGTTGTGTTTTTGAAGTGCTTACCGAAATATTCAGCTCTTTGGCTATTTCGCTATGTTGATACCCCTCTATCACATATAAATTGAAAACCATTTTGTAGCCCGCCGGTAAACAATGAATAAGCTGAAACAAATAGTCCGTTTCGACTTGTGAAATAGGCGTTTGTACAACGGAATGTTCTAACTCAAATTCAGATTCAGTAAAAATGGGGTCGTTTTTATGTTTTCTAAAATAATCTATTGCTTTATGTACTACAATAGATTTCATCCAAGCCTCAAACGAATTCTTCTTGTACTTTTTGATATGTTTGAAGATGTCTAAAAAAGCATCCATCATCACCTCTTCAGCCACTTGTTGGTTGTTTACGTAACGCATACATAAACCCAAAAATCGCTCCTTGTACCGAAGAAATAAGGACAGCTGAGCTTGTTCGTCCCCTTTAATACAAGCTTTAATTACCGAGTCTTCATTCCACTCCATATATACTTAATCGAAAAAATACCCCTTAGAGTTGCTTGTAAAAGTATATTTTTTTCTAATTAACGTGAACTCGGGATAACTAAAAAGGACAAGGTAGGATAGCGTAAGTTTCATTTTATGTGCATTTTTGTTTTTATTTCGTATTTTTGAGGAGTTACAAAATAAAAGATGGCATGTGCTAAGAGCCTTGCTGATTTCAAAACTAAGCTATTGAATATGAATAGTTAAGCTAAAGTACCATAACAATGCATAAAATCAATTATGGCGGATAGATGCATAGAAAAAAGACCAAACTTAGATAAAGAAATATCTATCAAAGACTTTAAGGACTTTTATTGGTTAAAAAAAGAATTGATTGAGTTTTGTAGAAAAAATGGAATCAGTTATGTTGGTGGGAAAATTGAAATAACAAATCGAATTATTGAATACCTTGAAACAGGAAAAGTTACAAGACCTAAAACAACAAGACAAAAGAAATTACCAAAACCGACAAAACCACTGACATTAGAAACAATAATTGGAGTTTGGAGTTGATTATCGAAGCTATAAAGAAAAGAAAGAATTTTTGAAGTCAATTATTGGGGAACAATTTCATTTTACGATTCATTTATTGGACTTTTTTAAGCAAAATGCCGGAAAGAAAACTTACGGGGATATTGTTGCTGAATGGCACAAGGAGCAAAAGTTAAAAAAAGACCGTAATTATGTTAGTGAAATAAGTCCTCAATTTGAGTACAACAAATATATGAGAGCATTTTTGAAAGATAACCCAAACTTATCAAGTAAAGATGCTATGAAATTTTGGAAGTTAAAAAGTTCCCAAAGAGGCTCAAATGAATATGATAAAAAGGATTTAGAATTAAAATAACGTGGATTCGAGATAAGATTTTGCTACGTTAATCAATAACCTTTAGCTTCGCAAACTTTAAAAGCAACTGTTTCTGACCGGAGCCTTCAAAAAAGACCGTCGCCGTTAGGTTTCCTGCATTCTCCGATATTTGTAATATTTTACCTTTCCCAAAACGTTCATGTTCCACCCGCATTCCTGCTTTTAATGCACTTGAAGGCGAAGCCTTAAATGAGGTCTTACTCGAACTAATGGGCTTTAGCTTTCCGCGCCTAAACTGTGTATTATTTAAAGCCGATTTTTGAGTTTCGGTCTTTTTACTAAAAAAGTTACCGGATGAAGCTCCCGAAGACTGCCCAAAAAAGTTGCGGCTCGGCTTATTCACAAACTCATCGTCCAACTCATTGATAAACATACTTTCTCCGGTGGTCATAAACTTACCGTACTTCATTCGAGTATTAGCGTAGCTGATGGTTAAAAACTGCTCGGCTCGTGTAATAGCAACATAAAACAGACGCCTTTCCTCTTCCAGCTCGTTAGGATTGTTTTTCGACATCATCGAAGGGAAAATATCTTGTTCTACGCCCACAATATGCACGTCTTTAAACTCCAAACCCTTTGCCGCATGAATGGTCATTAAAGTAACCTTGTCGTTATCAGCTTCCGTGTCTTCGTCTTGACTGGTCAGCAAAGAAACATTTTCCAAGTATCGGTCTAAGGTCAATTTCTCCAAACCTTCCTCTTTTTGAAGCGTTTGCCCATATTCGCGAATACCGTTCAACAGTTCCACAATATTCTCGTGCTGACTCACCGCTTCGGGTGTTTCCTTGTCGTGCAACTGCTTTAAGATACCTGTGTTTTCAGCCACTGCCTTAGCTACTTCAAAAGCATCTTTTTCTTCCGACATCGCAATAAACTCAGAAATCAACTTAACAAAATTCGACAGCTTGGTTTTAGTTCCCTTATTGATGTCGTTG
>PDWI01009781.1_pt1 | contig 10909 bp, 10 predicted proteins | sample 1430891 | NCBI WGS metagenome assembly PDWI01 (sample SAMN01162508, study PRJNA174530) | Oral metagenome, whole genome shotgun sequencing project. | biome: Marine environment; feature: Marine mammal; material: Swab sample of the gingival sulcus; isolation source: swab sample of gingival sulcus... | reverse complement strand
TACAGTTTAATAATATAGCAATATTAACAGATAATCCATCTCCATCACAACCAATTCCATCACAACCAATAAAATGACAAGTCTGATAAGGGGGCATCAATATGAGTGGTTTACAAAATACGCTATTCGTCGGTATGGGTTTGGCAGGCGTTATCGCCGTGGGCGTGTTGCTGTCAGCGTGCGGTTCAAAGAGTAATGCCACGACCACGCAAATTAGCGAAAATCCAAATCAAGCATACAGCGTCAAACATGGCGAGCAGACACTTAAGCAAAAGTACTTGTTATTAGATGTACGCAGTGCCAAAGAATATCAAGCCAATGGATTCAAGGAAGCCGTCGCAATCCCTTATTCAGAGATTGCCGATAAAATCGAGGCGGTTACCCTTGGTGATAAAAATATGGCGATTAAAGTCTATTGCCGAAGTGGTAACCGAGCGAGGGTCGCTATCAAGACCTTAAAAAAGATGGGCTACAACAACCTTGAGAACTTACGCACGGTCTCCAAAGCAGGGAAGTATTTACAGAACAATCCGATTTATCCTGTGCAAGTGGATCAGAGTCTGTAATTAGCCTTGTTCATTAAAATCATGGCTAATAAGAAGAGCTGCCACCATAAAACTAATACAGAGGCACAACTCGCATCACTTCTTCCATAGAGGTCAGTCCTTCAGCAATGCGTCGGGCTCCTGATAGCCTTAACGGCTTAAGCCCTTCATTATGGGCTTGCTGACGGATGATATCTAGATCTGCGTTTTGGGCGATTCGTTTTTTTAGCTCATTAGACATCACCAAAATCTCATAAATACCAATCCGCCCTTGATAGCCCGTATGGCGACAATGCTCACATCCTACAGGCTGATAAATCACCGTAGGTACCTTTGCTGTCCATGGATGTACCAGCTCTTGCCATTGTACCGACAGCTCGCTATCTGCCTCTACAGCCTGTGCCTGCTTGCATTTTGGACATAAAGTACGTAATAAACGCTGAGCCACGACACCCAAAATAGTCGCCGAGGTCAAAAAAGGCTGGACGCCCAAATCATGCAAACGAGTCAATGAACTGGGGGCATCATTCGTATGTAAGGTGGATAGCACTAAATGCCCTGTCAATGAAGCTTGCACGGCCATGTTTGCCGTTTCGTTGTCACGAATTTCGCCAACCATCACAATATCTGGATCTTGTCGCATAAGCGAGCGAATACCATCGGCAAAGCTGAGATCTATACTTGAATTGACTTGCATTTGGTTAAACGCAGGTTCGATCATCTCGATCGGATCTTCGATCGTACAGACATTGACCTCTTCCGTTGCCAGCTGTTTGAGCGTACTATACAGGGTGGTGGTCTTTCCAGAGCCGGTCGGTCCTGTGACTAAAATAATTCCGTTAGGGTGACTGGTAAGCTGTTGCCATTGCTCAAGCTGTGTACCCGTTAATCCCAATTGAGCAAAACTGCGTACCAATACCTCTGGATCAAATACCCGCATCACTAGCTTTTCACCAAAAGCGGTGGGCAGGGTTGAGAGACGAAGCTCGGTTTCAATACCCTTTGGCGTACGAGTCTTAAGGCGTCCGTCTTGCGGTTTACGCTTTTCAGCAACGTTTAGCCGTCCTAAAATCTTGATTCGTGCAACCACTGCCGTCATAATTGAGGCAGGCATTTTATACACAGTATGCAACACACCATCAATGCGAAAGCGCACCTTACCCGTATCTCGTCTAGGCTCTAAATGGATGTCACTGGCTCGTTGCTCAAAGGCATAATGCAACAACCAATCTACTACTTTAACGATATGACTGTCATTGGCATCAGGGTTCTCTTTATCACCAAGTTGTAACAACGCTTCAACATTGCTAATGTCTGCCTCTGCTCGCTTTTTAGCAAAATTTGCCCCCGCAATGGCTTGTGTAACTTGATAAAACTCTTGCCGATATTTATTAATTTGTGCAGGACTAAGATAAACCGTCACAAAAGCTCTATTTTTTAATAAATGACGGATGTTATCATGCCAATCAGTATAAAAGGGTTGGTCCGTACCAATAACCACCTTATCATCGGTCACTTCCAGCGGTAAAATATATTGATTACGTGCATATTCAAAACTCATAAATTGAGTAACTGAGGGTACATCCACTTTTAATGGATCAATACGATACACAGGCATATTGGCTTTATTCGCAAGCCATGTATTTAGCCATGTTAAATCAAGTTTTTGTAATTTATTATTTTCGACATGTAAATGAAACTCATGAATCACCTGCAGTGGATGCTTATCTTTATCACGACGACCTGCCAATATCAGGTTATAATTACGCTGTCCAATGATGTTCTCGGCAAGCAGTTCATCAAGACACCAACGCAAATCAATCACAAGTGAAAACTGAGGAACAGACATAAAAAAACCTTTATCGTAAGCGGTTATAGTGGATTAAATTAAAAGTAAAGCAAGCGTGCAAAAATGTACATACTATGGCGACCAAAATTACAAACCCTACAGGAGAAAATCGAGCATATCCTCATTATACATGGATAATACAGAGATAAAAACCAAATCTTACCTACCCTCAACTCTTACCTACCCTCAACCTCGACAAACTCAAGCAATGCTCCATAACCACGCTGTTGCATCGCATCGACTGGAATAAACTCTAGCGAGGCTCCGTTGATGCAGTAGCGAAGTCCGCCTTTATCTTTAGGTCCATCGGTGAAAACATGCCCCAGATGTGAATTTGCTACGCGTGAGCGGACTTCGACTCGTCGCATATTAAAACTTAGATCTTCATGTTCAACCACTACTTCAGGAACAATGGGTTTGGTAAAACTTGGCCAACCGCAACCAGAGTCATATTTATCCACGGAGCTAAATAGTGGCTCACCACTAACCACATCTATATAAATCCCTTTAGCAAACAAATGATCATAATCATGGCTAAAAGCGCGCTCTGTACCTGCCTGCTGGGTGATTCTGTACTGCTCTGTGCTTAGAGTCTTCTTTAGATCCTTTTGTTTAAAGTCTTGATAGCGCTTGGGATCTAAGGTTTCTTCAATGGTTAAGGCGGTTAAATTACTTAACGTATTTTCTGTTTGTGAAGCTACTGGAGGCTCAATTTTGTCATCTGCTAAACTGATATCAATATGACAATAGCCGTTAGGGTTTTTACTCAGATAATCTTGATGATATTCTTCTGCTGGATAGAAATGCTCTAGGGCTTGATTCTCGATGGCAATTTTTGCTTGATAGTCTTGTTGTAACTCAGCTAGGGCTTGGTTAATGATGGTAGTTTGGCTCTGCTCAGTATGATAAATTCCCGTGCGATATTGTACGCCTCTATCGTTGCCCTGTTTGTTAATACTGGTAGGATCAATGACACGGAAATAATATTGCAAAATAGTCGCCAAATCCACCTTGTCAGCATCATAAGTGACCTTTACTGTCTCTGCATGTCCCGAGCCTGATAGTACATCTTCATAACTGGGCTTGTCTGTCTTGCCATTGGCATAACCAGATACTGCATCAACTACGCCCTCAATCCGCTCAAAATACGCCTCTAATCCCCAAAAACAGCCACCTGCTAGATAAATGGTTTGGGTATTGATGGGCGTGCCATCTGCATTAAAGTGTTTGCTGGCGTGCATTTTATCAGGAGCAGGTTTGACGGTCTCAGCAGTTTTTCCTTTTAATTGAGCAAAATCATTATCAGCATTGTTGGCAAGGGCATAGGCTTGCTCACTACTGAGGTTGCCTTTCACCACTTTTAATAAATTGCCTTGACTATCTAGAATTGCCCATGTGGGATAGACTTGCACTCCTATAGATTTAATCAACTCGCCTGATTCATCAATCAATACCGGCAATTTAGGATAATCTTTTTGCACGATGTCATACCAATCGATAAATTCTTTTATCGGCTTTTCATTAAGATGATTGGGGCTGGCAAGGGTAATCAGATTTAATCCTGCAAATGCTGGGTCTGTTCGCCAGCTTTCACTCTCTTCTAAAGTCGCTAGGCATTGTGGGCACCAACTTGCCCAAAATTTAATCAAGGTCGGTTTGTTACTATCAAGAACTGTAGTGTTCGCTAGGGCTTTATTGATTTGTGGTAATGCTTGTAGCTTGTAAATGGTTTGCTTGGGGAGCATAGGGAGCATGTTGTTGTCCTTATTTGCGTTATGTTTCGATGGGTTGTTGTAGTTGCTAACTTTGCTTTGCGGTTGTTTAATTTGTGCTTGCCTGTTTTGTGCTTGCCTGTTTTGTGTTTGCCTGTTTTGTGTTTGCTTGTTTTGTTGTTGACTAGCAAGTCCATATACCGCCAACCCCGCACTGGCAAACAGCACCGCACTGCCGACAATAATCAGCGTATAAGCTAGGATTTTTGGGATAGGTTTGTTCATTATAGAATACTTTTAATCCGCTCAATCGCCTCTTGCGTCTCTTCTATACTCGCAACCAAAGCCAGACGAACATAGCCCTTGCCTGCACTCACACCATCCACCTCTCGTGAAAGATAACGTCCAGCTAAAGCATGAATGTTAAGTTTTTCATATAAAGCAATGACAAATGCTTCATCATCGCCATTAAATTTATCAGGAACTTTAAGCCAAAAATAAAATCCTGCATCTGGCTTGCGTAATGCTAAGATACCGTCAAACTCATCTAGCCATAATTGAAATTTTTGTCGATATTGCTGACGATTTTCTTCAACGTGAGTCTCATCTTGCCATGCCTTAATTGAGGCATATTGATGATGCAACGGCATTGCACAGCCTTGATAAGTACGGTATTTCATATAAGGCGTTAGTAACTGCTCATCGCCAGCAATAAAGCCAGAACGTAACCCTGGTAAGTTAGAACGCTTAGACAAAGAGTGAAAGACCACGCAGTTATGATAGTCATCTCGCCCAGTTAAGGCACACATCTCTAACAGACCCAATGGCGGGCTATCAAAATACAACTCGCTATAACATTCATCACTCGCAATGACAAAACCATATTCATCTGATTTATCTAATAAAAACTGCCAATCTTCCTGTTTCATCACCGCCCCTGTTGGGTTATTCGGGCTGCAAGCAAAGACCAGCTGAGTACGTTGCCATACACTGTCTGGCACTGTTTGATAATCAGGATTATAATTATTATCTGCCGTACATGGCACATAGTAAGCTTCTGCCTGTGCGAGGATGGTCGCACCTTCATAGATTTGATAAAAAGGATTCGGCATGATCACGATAGGTGGTCCGCTGTCGTTTTTGTCAGCCTCGTCATTTTCACAACTTTTTGTATTTTTAGCATCCAGTGGATTCACCACCGCTTGTACAAAGCTAAAAATTGCTTCACGTGTCCCCATAACTGGGATAACTTGATTGTCAGCAATGCAATTTAATGAAAATCGACGTTTTAACCACTGGCTAATAACAGTGGATAGCTCTGGCATACCACCTGTGGTAGGATAATTCTGCACCTTATGAGCATGTTTACACAATTCTTCTAACACAAAAGCAGGTGGCTCATGCTTAGGTTCACCAATCCCTAATTTGATGGGAGTATAATTGTCATTAGGAGTAACGTTTGCTAGCAGTTTTGCCAATTTTTCAAACGGGTAAGGGTGTAGCGATTGTAGGTTTGCATTCATTGTTATTTCCTCTGTCTTTGTCACTATTTCTATGTTACTGTTTCTATAGTTACAATTTCTATGTTATCCTAGTTACATTTAATGAGTAAGTCAATCCTTAATCCAAATATCTCTTAGGGAATATTAATATGAAAAAATTTATCGGTATTATTTGTGTGGTTATCCTTGCTGTCTTAGGCTATCTGTATAGCTCTCCTTATCTGGCACTCAATAGCATGAAAACTGCCTTTGAAGAACAAGATATGGAGAAATTCAACAGTTACATTAACTACCCGAGTGTCCGTCAGGGGTTAAAAGAGCAGATCAAAACGCTGATTACCCAAGAGATGAATAAAGCAGAAAACGCTGAGAATAATGAATTTGGCGAATTGGGCTCTATGATGGCTGTTGGCATTATGGACAAGATGGTTGACAGCATGGTAACGCCAGAAGCCGTAAACAAAGCGGTGGAACAAGGCAAGCTAAGTATGGATACCTTGGGTTCTATGGGCAAAAAAGATTCGCAGGATAAGCCAACAGAGAACGAACAACAAGCAGAATCTCAGCTTGATTACTCCGCTCATTATGTCTCGGTTAGTCGCTTTGCGGTTGATATGTTCGAACCACAAGAACCAAATAAGAAGATAACGCTAATCATGGATAGAGATGGTCTAAACTGGCAGGTAACACGTATTGAAATGCCATTAGATGAGTTAAAGTAACTAGAAGCTCGCCTGCATATTTTCTGTAAACATAGTGAACGAAACGAAAAGGTAGCACAAGTAAACAAAGCAAGAGGTATAAACAATATCTCGACTGAGTTTAGCACTTGTAGCGTACATTCAGTTCGTTCACTATGTTGTGTTATAATAACTCGATTATACAGTTTATACAAAAAACACATTTAGGACTTTTATTTGGAATACTTTGAGCGACATAAGGGTGGTGAGCGAGCCATCCTCGTACATTTAGAAATTCGTCAATTACACGACCCAGACGATGCCGAGGAGTTTGAGTTGCTTGTGCATTCTGCTGGAGCAGAAAGATTAGAGTTAATCACTGGCTCTCGCTTAAAGCCAGATGCTAAGTATTTTGTTGGCTCTGGTAAAGCAGAAGAGATAGCAAGTCGTGTACAAGCGTTAGATGCCGATATTCTTATCTTTAACCATAGCCTCACCCCCTCACAAGAGCGTAACCTAGAGGCCTTGTGTCAATGTCGGGTATTAGACCGTACCGGCTTGATTTTAGATATTTTTGCTCAACGTGCTAGAACCTACGAAGGCAAACTACAGGTTGAGCTTGCTCAGCTTAATCATTTATCCACTCGACTGGTACGAGGTTGGACACACCTAGAGCGACAAAAGGGAGGGATTGGACTGCGAGGGCCTGGTGAAACTCAGTTAGAGACCGATCGCCGTTTATTACAAAAGCGCGTCAGTCAACTTAAAAGTAAGTTAGATAAAGTAAAACAAACTCGATCACAAGGTCGAGCAAAACGTAAAAAGTCTGCCACCCCGACCATTTCTTTGGTTGGCTATACCAACGCCGGTAAATCAACTCTATTTAACCAATTGGTCAATGAAGATATCTACACGGCAGATCAACTATTCGCTACCCTAGATCCAACCCTGCGACAACTGGCATGGCAAGGTGTTGGCAAGGTCGTGCTCGTCGATACGGTCGGTTTTGTCCGTCATTTACCTCATGAGTTGGTAGAATCTTTTCACGCCACATTAGAAGAGACACTCGAAGCAGATCTACTCTTACATGTTATTGATTCGGCTAGCGAAGACATGCACGAACAAATTGATGCCGTCAAATCAGTGCTTGCACAAATCAACAATCATGTACCTGTCCTAGAAGTCTATAACAAAATTGATAAAACTGCTGAACCTGCCCATATTGGCTATGCCAGTGAAGGCATGCCCAATCGAGTCTATGTCTCCGCCAAACAAAAGCAAGGCATGGAAGAACTTACCCTCGCTGTCCAACAACTTTTAACAGGAAAACTACACGAATTTAACCTTAAATTGCCGTATAATGCCGGCTTTAATACAGGACAATTTAAAAATACTTTGTATGAATTAAATGTCATCAAGCAACAATATTACGATGATGATGGCTTTGAAGTCTTGCAAGTCTCTTTACCCGTTGATACGTTAAAACAACTACTCGGTCAAGCACACATCGTCGCAGATGATATCCTAAACCAAGAGCAAGCACAGCTATTAAAAAGACAACTAGAGCCGTTTGAACGCTAATCAAACCAAAATGCAACTGGATCTATCATGCTAACTAAACGAGAACTCCCATTTTTACCCTCTATTTTTTATGCCAGTGACATAGAGCGAACGTTAATATGCCGAATCCTTGATAATTTTCATTTATTATCTAAATCCTTTCATATTAACACCTTATCCCGCATGCTTGAATCTGTTGGCATTGGCAAGCGTGATCAAGGGGCTTTATTACAAAGTCTACTAAGACTCGGCGTCATTTATAGCCTAGAACCCTCCGCATCAAAAGAATACATAGATTCAGAAGCAGAATACTTTTTACATGCAGAACGAATTGTACAGGCACTCATCAATCACTCGCCAGAACAAGTCATCGGCAAGCTATTATTCAAGTTTGAGAATGAAGGAATCATGCTTGATGGTGGTTTTATCAATCACGAGACAGAAATTTTTGATGCCTTAATGGAGAGACTGACCTCTTATTATGGACTTAAAGATGGTAAAGAGCCTTATTTACCGAATTTTATCCGTATATATGAGTGCATTGGTCTTGCTGATGGCAGAGATTTTTATACCAAAGAAAGACGAGCTTATAGCTCAATAACTACCGTTGAGACACATCCAGCAGAAAAAGTATTTTATATTCCTAAATACCTTATTATAACCAAAGAACAATCACCCAATGACTGTCCAATCGATCAACAACGTATTTGTGTCTGTATCAATTAGACGTGTTAAACATTACACCATCTCGTTTGTCTCATGAAGGAAGATTCATCTATGGGTACACCCACTCGAACTCTGAATGCCTTGCTAGCAATTGTATTGACTTTGCTCATGGTCGTCACCGTACGTGAATTAAGCGTCTTTTTCTGTAACCATATGGGCTTTGCCAGAGCGGGTAATATTGTAGGTTTAATTGTCATGTTTACTGGTTTATTCACTTGGCGAATATATCGGTTACGATCAAATAAAACAGCCCTACCCCACTGGCTAACTCAAGCGAGCAACACCTTATTAATTGACAGTGGTTTTGCTTTTTTGCCTGTTTCAGCAGGGGCAGGCATCCTATTATTTTCGTTACAGTCTGAATTTTGGGGTGTTGTGATTACCATTATTATCAGCACCTTACTCCCTCTATGGGGATTAGCTAAGATAGCAGATTTTTGGCTCAAGACAGAGAACACATAGAACAACAAATAATAAGGGATAATACAATTAGATGCTTACCAACTATCTACCTATTTTTTCTGCTTTTTTATTAACGCTAGTAGCTCATATCATTGCTCGCGTGCTTACTCGTATTCTAGCAAAAAGAATGATTGCCATTCCTATGATTATCATTGCCATGTTGGCTGTCATTGCTTTATTATTTTTATTTCAGTGGGATTATCAAGATTATTATCGTATAGCCCAGCCTGTGTTTGATCATCTGCTCGGTTACGTCGTGGTATTGCTCGCTGTACCGCTTGCTTCTATGAATCTTAGTGGTTTACCACTAAAAAGGCTGTCCCTAATTATATTAATGGGGACATTAATTGGAGCATTATTGCCCATGGGGTTGGCAATTGCTTTGTCTTTAAGTCAGGATACTATTTTAAGCTTTGCCACTCGTTCCGTTACTACGCCGATTGGTCTAAGCATTGCTAATATTATCAATGCACCCTTAGCAATGGCAAACCTTATTATTATCGTCTCTGGTTTATTAGGAGCGGGCGTTGGACGACTACTGTTTAGAAACATTAAAGATGACAGAGCAAAAGGGCTCGCCATGGGGATTTCTGCCCATGCATTTGGTACGGTCGAGGCATGGCAAATTAGCCACACCGCAGGACGTTACTCTGCATTTGGATTAGCAGTTAATGGGCTGATTACCGCAATCTGGCTCCCCATTTTTATCCAATTTTACTCTCATCATGGCTCCTTTATTGGCTTTTGATTGCTGTTTTACTACCAAGCGTCTGTTTATTCCTTTAGTTGACCCTTGTTAGGTTAGGCTGTTGGCAATTTTTATGATATATTATGAAGTATGTTCATCAAATTTTTGAGTGTTTATATGAAGTTATTTAACCGTAGTTTTCTTCTGATTCCGTTAATCGGTAGTTTGACTAGTGTCTCTGCTTATGCTGAGAATATGTACATCCTTAAAGATGATAACGGGCAAACCTTGCTAACCAATATGAATCGCCCCAGCGGTAACTTTAAAAAGTTTACCAAGCAGGTTGCTAAAAAGACATATATTTCGCACAGAAAGCCCAAACATAATTATTATAAGCAGAATACCGATTATGGCTATGCACCAAAATATGGTCGCTCTGCTAGCAGTAATAACCGTAATCGCAATAGCTATGATGACTTAATTCGCTCTTCGGCGAATCGTTATGGCGTTGACCCTGCTTTAGTTAAAGCCATCATTCATACAGAGTCTAACTTCAAACCCAATGCTCGCTCGCATGTCGGCGCTCAAGGTTTGATGCAATTAATGCCAGGAACAGCCAGAGAGTTGCGAGTGGCTAACCCTTGGAACCCTGCCGAAAATATCGATGGCGGTACTCGTTATATCGCTCAACTATTAAAGCGTTTTAATAACAATGCAGAGCTTGCATTAGCAGGCTATAATGCCGGTCCCCATAGACGCTCACTAAGGGAAGGTCGCATCCCTAATATACGAGAGACAAAAAATTACGTCAGACGTGTATTAAGTCGCTATCACAATCTGTATAAAAATGACCCTGCATTAAGAGGAACGGGTCGCAGTCATGTCAGTGGTGGCATTAAAAAGGTCGGCTATACCATTAGCAGTGGCGGTAATATTGGTAAAAGCAACAGTTATGCACAATCTGCCTTTGAAGCTTTGCATTAGTGGTATTTAATAGGGCGTGTTGAGAATTCAAACGAGGAACTGTCAAAAGCTATTTTTTAGGCAGTACGCAGGAAAATTTTTGATATTTAGTCATTCTAAATAATAAAATTTTACACAGTAATGGCAAAAAATAGCTTTGACTCTTCGAGCTGATAGCAAAATTGCCCCAAACGTTGTCAGAAAACTTGTCAATAATTCATT
>PDWI01009780.1_pt1 | contig 10909 bp, 8 predicted proteins | sample 1430891 | NCBI WGS metagenome assembly PDWI01 (sample SAMN01162508, study PRJNA174530) | Oral metagenome, whole genome shotgun sequencing project. | biome: Marine environment; feature: Marine mammal; material: Swab sample of the gingival sulcus; isolation source: swab sample of gingival sulcus... | reverse complement strand
TCTTCCTGCTTATTGTCAACTTTGTTTTCTTTTTTTGCATCAGGTTTTTTAGGTGTAACACTCTCATCATCACCCTCTTTACCACAAGCTGTAAACATAGTCAAAACTAAAGCTGTCGCCATCATTAATGTTAATATTTTTCTTAATTTCATAAGAAATCCTCCTGTGTAAATTTTACATATCCTAATGAGTTATTAAAGTTACAACAATTGTAACTATATATACTCTGTTTATGTAATTACATAAACATACCTAAATTCTTCTTTATTGTAACATTTATGAAACATATTGTCAATATAATAAGTACATTTTGTAAAAAAAACAATACATTTTTTTAAACAAATTAGCTGTAATCATTTGAAAATGAGTATCAAATTGTGACCTTGCATACTTGACTTTGTTTATTTTTTATAATATAATTTAACCATTAGCTATCAAAAATTTTACTTAAAGAAAAGGAGCTTTTAATGAATATACTAATAACAGGTGGTACTGGCTATATCGGTTCCCATACTGCAATTGAACTACTTAATAAAAATCACGATGTAGTTATCGTTGACAACTTCAGCAATTCAGCAAGAACTATGCCCGACAAAATAAAAAAAATCACAAACAAAAACTTTAAATTTTACGAAGCTGATGTCTGCGACGAAGCAAAAATGGAACAAATTTTTCAAGAAAATAAAATAGATGGAGTTATTCACTTCGCCGCCTATAAAGCGGTCGGCGAATCAGTCGAAAAACCACTAATGTATTACGAAAACAATCTTGTTAGCACTATAAAATTAACAAAACTCTGCTTGAAATATAATGTAAATAGATTCGTTTACAGCTCATCTGCCACTGTTTATGGCGATGCTAAACCACCTATGGTTGAAACTATGCCAATTATGGATGCCACCAACCCCTATGGGCAATGCAAAATAATCTGCGAAAGAATCCTAACTGATACTGCTAAACAAAATCCTAATTTTAAAGTTAGTCTATTAAGATATTTCAATCCGATTGGTGCACACAATAGCGGACTTATTGGCGACGACCCTAACGGCATCCCTAATAACCTAGCACCCTATATCCAAAAAGTGCTAATTGGCGAGCTTGACTGTTTATCCGTTTTCGGCGATGACTACGACACCGTCGATGGCACAGGTGTTAGAGATTATATCCATGTAGTTGACCTTGCATTATCCCATATTGTCGCAATAGAAAAAATGATTAACAATGTCAATATATACAACGTTGGAACAGGTATCGGCACATCAGTTCTGGAACTAATACAAAATTTTGAAAAAGCTAGCAATAAAAAAGTTAATTATAAAATAACCGCTAGACGAGCTGGCGATATTGACGCATCCTTCGCCAATGTTGATAAAATCAAAAAAGAACTAGGTTGGCAAACAATTTATAATATCGAAGATATGTGCCGGGATTGTTGGAACTTTATACAAACAACTAGCCAACAATAAAACCCTAAAATCGCTCTGATTCTAGGGCTTTTTTTATGAAATATGAAATTTAAACTAATAATAATTTATCAACATTAAGCTTTCTGAACTGCAATTAAAGCATCTTCAAACAACTCAAATATATTATCATCACCTACCGCTTTTAAAAGACCTGTATTTTCCAAAGTCTTATAAGGTTGTGCTTTTAGACCTGAGAAGATCACTTTGATATTACGTTTGTGCGAGTTTTCTACAAAGCGTCTAATCGCTCTAACCGCAGTGGCATCAATTGACGGAACATTTCTAAGCCTTAAAATTATCACTCTAGTTTCTGGTTTATCCTGCATAATTACTTCCAAAAATTTATCAACTACGCCAAAAAACATCGCACCATTAACCTCGTATACTTCGATGTCATCAGGTACGCTATTTAAAAGGGATTTGTTAAATTTAAGCGTAAAACTATCATCTTCTTCAAGGTGGTCACGAGTTAACTCTTTGACATCACTAACATCAGCCATACGTTTCATGAACAACAACGAAGCCAAAACCATACCTACACCAATAGCAACAACCAAGTCAACAAAAACTGTAATCAAAAATGTAAATACCAGCACAGCTACATCACTTTTAGGAGCTTTCATAAGAGATACAAATTCTCGCCAACCACTCATATTATATGATACCATAATAAGCACTGCTGCTAAACTTGCCAGCGGTATCATTTTAGCATATGGCATAAAAAGTAGCATAGTAAATAGCAACACAACCGCATGCACCATACCCGCTACTGGTGTTCGTCCACCATTATTAATATTTGTCACTGTCCGCGCAATCGCCCCTGTTGCAGGGATACCACCAAAAATACCCGAAAACATATTTGCAATCCCTTGTGCAATTAGCTCTGTATTTGACCTATGTTTACCACCAATCATACCATCTGCTACAACAGCCGACATCAAGGACTCAATCGCCCCTAACATCGCAATAGTAAAAGCAGGTGCAATCAATAACTTAATTTTACTTACATCAAACAAAGTTGCTGGAAGATTGGGCTTAGGTAATGCCGAAGAAAGATTGCCAAATTTTGAACCGATAGTCATCACATCAAGACCAGCTAAATTTACAATCAGCGTACTCACAACAAGTGCTACCATTGTTCCTGGTACTTTACTCTTAGTTTTCGACATAATAATTATTATTGCCAAAGACAAGCAAGCAACAAACAAAGTAGCAACATCAATATTAGTTAAATTACTTAAAAACAACGCCCATTTATCAAGAAACGCAGGCGGAACTTTTTGAAGACCAAGTCCCAAAAAATCATTTATCTGTGATGAAAATATCGTTAAAGCAATACCACTTGTAAAACCAGTTGTTATAGTATGCGGGATAAATTTAATAGCACTGCCCAGTTTGAATATACCCATTAGCACCATAATAATTCCACCCATTATAGTAGAAATTATCAGTCCGTCAATACCAAACTCCGTAACTATCCCATATACAATAATCATAAAAGCGCCAGTTGGTCCACCTATCTGAACCCTGCTACCACCCAAAAATGAAATTATAAAACCAGCAATTATTGCCGTATGTAGACCTTTTTCTGGTGATACACCAGATGCTATTGCAAGCGCAATAGATAACGGCAAGGCAACTATCGCTACTATGATACCTGCTGTCAAATCGCCCATAAAGTCTTTCATAGTATAATTTTTAATCGTTGTAAAAAACTTTGGTTTCATGCTGCAACTCTCCTTACAAACACAATATACATCTTACTTTATAAACATTATAATGTTTCAAACTCCAGACCAACTCTCCCTTATACTAAGTCGTTTGCTTGCCATAAATTTGCGATACAATTATCGCGCCAAACATAAGTCCGCAACCAACTATTTCCTTTACAGTCATGATTTCATTTAAAAATACGAAACCGCATATTACCGAAAATACCGCCTCTAAACTCAATATCAGCGATGCAATCGTTGGGTCTGTATCTTTTTGAACAAGCATTTGCAAAGTATAACCTACCCCAGTAGAAATCAAGCCAGCATATAATACTGCTGGAAATACTGAAATGAAGTTATTAAACATGCTATGCCATGTAGCTGGTGTATTTTTTATAAATAAACTAGCAAAGCCTTTACTACCATGTACTAGTGGAGTTTCTGTAAACAACATAGTTACAAAGCACAATATACCAGTTACAACAAATTGTATCATTGCTAGTTTAAAACCATCCGCATAATTAGAATAATAATCAATTATCAAAATATGGACAGCAAAAGCAATAGCAGAAAATAATACCAACAAGTCGCCAAACTCAATACTAAAACCATTTTTGACAGTAAGAAGATATAAACCCAATGTTGAAACTGCAACACTAAGCCAAACTAACAAAGATATCCTCTTTTTGAAAAAAACACTAATTATCGGTACTATCACAATATATAAAGCTGTTATAAACCCACCCTTTCCAGCAGTTGTAAATTGCAAACCTACTTGCTGAAAGGTCGAACCAATATAAAGCGTTAGTCCAGAATAAAGTCCACCTAAAATTAAAAATCGTCGATTACTTTCCGTAGTTATCAATAATTTGTTTTTCTTTTTAAAATAAAACATAATAGGCAAAAGAAAAATAACACCAATAAAATTTCTACTAAAGCCAAAAGTAAAAGGTCCAATCCCTTCCATCGCAACTACTTGCGCTACAAAAGTTGAACCCCATGCAAAAGCTACTAGGAGTAACAAAAAATTCGCTTTAAATTGTTTATCCATATTTGATTACTCCTATTTTTTCTAAACACAACTACTTAACTTTAGCTAGTCTATCCATAACTGTTTCGATAGCTTTTTCCATTGTCATTTCAATCTTTTCGCCATCACGTCGGTCTTTATACTCAACCTTACCTTCAGCTACGCCTTTACCAACAACAATAATCATTGGTATGCCAATAATTTCAGCATCTTTGAACTTAACACCAATGCGTTCTTTTCTATCATCAATCAGAACTTCAACACCTTGAGACTTTAATTTCTCATAAAGTTCAAATCCAGCATTTTGTTGCTCATCATTTTTAGAATTTGCTACCACGATTATTGTACTATATGGCGCAACAGAAAGTGGCCAAATTATTCCATTTTCATCATGCGACTGTTCGATAATTGATGCCATCGTTCTTGATATACCAATACCATGCGAACCCATAATAAGTGGTTTTTCTTTACCATTTTCATCTAAATAAGTAGCACCCATCGCTACACTATACTTAGTACCAAGCTGGAAAATATTACCAACTTCATTACCCCTATCCTTACAAATTTTTTCATTACATTTTGGACAGTTGTCACCTTCAACCATCAATAGCAAGTCGTCAACAATCTCTGCTTCAAAATCACGTCCATAGTTAACGTTTTTGATATGAACATCAGTTTCATTACCACCAACTATAAAGTTTTTCATCTGCGTGATGCGTTTGTCAGCTATCAATCTAACGTCTTTCGCTAAGTTTATCGGACCTGCAAAACCAGTTTCCGCAGAAGTTGCATTTTTGACAACTTCTTCTGATGCCATTTCTAATTCATGCTCACCAATTCCAAGGTGATTTATTAACTTAATAGGATTAATTTCCCTATTTCCTGGCACTAAAACAGCAACAGTCTGGTTCTCTACTGTATAAATAACCATCTTTGCAAAGTTCTCGCCACCAATCTTAAAGAAATTAGTCAATTCTTCGATAGTTTTAACGTTAGGAGTTGAAACTTTTTCTAATTCAAGTAAATCAGCATCATAAGCCAGTTGATAAACTACCTGTGCTTCTTCATCAGTAGCAGCATAATCACACTTATCACAATAAAATATTTCACTCTCACCTTTATCCGACAAAGCAATAAATTCATGCGAACCACTTCCACCCATTGCTCCTGGGTCGCCCTCTACAACTTTAAATTTAAGTTCGCAACGCTCAAAAACTTTGCTATATGCCGACCACATTTCTTGATAGGCAGTTTTCATCGAATCTTCGTCTTTGTCAAAAGTATAAGCATCTTTCATCAAAAACTCTCTGCCACGCATCAGTCCAAATCTAGGTCTTTTTTCATCTCTAAACTTAGTTTGGATTTGGTAGATACTAAGCGGTAACTGTTTATATGATTTTACTTCATTACGCACAAGGTGAGTAACAATTTCTTCATGCGTTGGTCCAAGACAATAATCTCTACCATGTCTATCTTTTAACTTAAACATATCCGGACCAAATTTTTCCCATCTACCACTTTCTTCCCATAGCTCAGAAGGTAAGAGTGCCGAAAGTAGAATTTCCTGTGAATCAATAGCGTCCATTTCCTCACGCACAATATTTTCAATCTTTTTTAGCACCCTAATACCTAATGGTAGGTAATTATAAACTCCAGATGAAAGCATACGCATCATACCAGCACGTAGTAGCAACTGGTGACTTACTAGCTCTGCCTCTTTTGGAACCTCTCTTAGAGTAGGCACATATAATTTCGACATTTTCATGACAATCTCCTTTCAAACCATAAGAACAGCTTATTGTTAAATCTCTTATCTAATATTTCTTTCAAAATAGTATAAACATTGTAATTTCAGATAATTCTACCATATTTTTATAACAATTTAAAGAGAAAAAAAGTTATTTTAAATTAAGATTTTATACCCCAATAAAGTTAACGCAACTCATCATATTTTACTCATACATAACAATTGCTAAACAAAAAAGTTGTAGCAACCTAACAACACATCGCTACAACTTTAATCTTTAAATTTATACTAGCTAAAAAACTACACTTTAGCAGAAAAACTTTCTTTAGTATAGTAATAATAGTCTCTCATTGTAAAATCACTTGGCAAATTCGCCAAATCACTTCGTCCATTCATTATATTTTCTTTATTCGATTTAAGCCATTCAACAAACATATCTGGGTCGTTTGCACGTATATCTTCCACCCAACGTATGCCTTCATTTCTCAAAAAATTCATCCTCTCCCCATAAGTCAAATTCATTCGATTTACCTTTTCTAAACTAGTCTTAATGAGATTTAGTCTACTCATAAAAGTTTCACTTGAGATGTCTCTAGGTCTGGTAATTTTTATACTTTCACACTCCACACAGGGTTCTAAAGATGGTTTTAATTTTAACTCTTTAGACGGGTCATCCTTTATAACTAACCCTTTTAAATCAACAGGTTTTATCTTTTCTATTTCTTTAGCTTGACTATTTTTTTCTTTTATCATATTCTTGGATTTGGATACTGTATAATTTTGTATCAATCCAGCCTTGGTACTTCCAGATACATTTATCATCTTATCACTCCTTGTGTTTCTACAAAAAACAATTATGAGTTACAACTTCTTCTAATTATAATTATCGGCATTTTTTTAACACATATTAATACTCATTATGATTTAATACTAATCCTAAATTAATATGCACTGTATTTTAAAGATGCTATTTTACTCAAGGTTAGCCAAATGAATTTTTGAAAGCACTCTTAAGCGGGTTCGGAGGCACGCAAGATCCACTTGCGAAGCGAGTTAGCTGGAGTGCCGAGTAGCGGTGCTTGCAAAAAATTATTTGGCACAACTTGGCAAAAATTTTAAAATTAAATTAGTATAAAATAAAGGACAGAGTAGCATAGAATTTGATTCCATTACTACTCTGTTCAAAATTTTACTTTTATTCTTCACCAACACTATTTGACAAAGAACATATTTATTTAATCATCTGCCAATATTTCACTTACCGATTGTAAAAACACATCTTTATTTAAACTCAATCCAACATTAGCATTTTTTTCTCGCTTCAGTACATTTTCCACATCTACCACCGACTTACCAAGCGTAAACTTACCTTTGGTTTCAATGCCCACAAAATATTTTTTAGTTTCCATAAGTTCTGGTTTTACAGCACTTACAACCGCAATCAAATCATGGACATAAGCCTCATCAAAACCAAACAGCCTAGAAATTTTCAAATTTTCTCTAAGAAGTTTTAATACAACTTGATTTTGTTCAGTAGACGTAGACTTTTCAGTAAGCTTGTCGATTTCGTTTTCACTTACACCGAAACTCATTGTCGCATCAAGCCCTGCCATTGTGATAGGTACTCCCGATTCAAACACTACCTTTGCCGCATACGGGTCAGCATAAAAATTAAACTCGGCAGCCGGTGTAATATTACCATTTTTATGCCCACCTCCCATTATATAAATATGCTTTATATATTGGGCAATTTCAGGCTTTTCAATCATAGCTAAGGCAATATTAGTAAGCGGAGCAACAGCAATTATTTCAATTTGCCTTTTACTCGCTAAAACTTCTTCAATGATATAGCGGTGTGCTGGTTTTGACCGTTCCTTTGTAGTAAGCTGTATATCATCCAATATACCATGACAGCCATCAACACCATGTATCAATTCAGCGTGTATCGCTTGGCTATTTAAAGGAGTTTTTGCCCCTTTATAAACTGGTATATCAGCACCATAAAGCTGTAAGAATTTTAAAGTATTTATCGTTGTCTTATCACAATTTACGTTACCCGAAACAGTTGTAATACCTACCACGTTCATCTTTTTTTTCAATATATAAGCCAACGCTAAAAGGTCGTCTACACCTGGGTCACAATCAAAAATAAACTTTCTCATTAGAGACCCCTTTCTTGATATACATTCATCGCATCACAGATACATTCTAAAAAATCTTGCTGATTAACATCTAATAGCACTTTAGTATTGGGCTGTTTTCCTAAAACAGAAAATTGGTCACAAACCGTTGCCCCTGTCGTATAAGTTCCATCAACTTCAATATCAACCCACATATCCTTACCTGTAAACAAAGACGGATTCATCAAATAAAGTACAGCACAAGGGTCATGTAAAGGTGCACCTGCAAAACCTTGCTCTTGATGAAACTTTATAAAAAAGTCTAACAACTCTGCCACCAGTACCGCTACTGAACTATCAATATTTCTTATTCTTTCAATATCAGCTGGATAAACAAGTGCCTTGTGTGTTACATCAAGACCAGCCATTACAATTTTAATTCCCGAATTAAACACCAGTGATGCTGCCTCAGGGTCAACCAAGATATTAAACTCCGCTCCCGCTGTCCAATTTCCACCAACCATACTGCCACCCATAATGACAATTTCTTGAATTTTATTTTTCAGCTCTGGATAGACCGACAAAAACGCTCCTACATTGGTAAGTGGACCTGTTGCTACTAACGTTAATTTTTCGTCAGCAGCCAAATTAACAATCGTTTCGTAGATAAATTCTATCGAACTCAAATGATGAGTTGGCTTAGCTGACTGTTTCAACTTAGGACCATCAAGACCACTTTCGCCATGTACAGCTGGTGCAATTTCTAAATCTCTGAACAGTGGTTTACTCGCTCCGGCACATACAGGAACATCTTGCTTAATAAATTCTAAAATGTTTTTTGCATTTTGTAGTGTTTTTGCTAAAGTTTGATTTCCAGCACTTACAGTTACACCTTGCACAGCTAAATCATCACTCGAAAACGCCAATATCAAAGCGATAGCATCATCATGACCAGGGTCACAATCAATAATTATCTTTCTTTTACTCACTACGACCTCCTTGCAGAAGTTTTTTACGTTTCATATCATGTTTCATCTTGAAATGCGAGTAAATTACAAGCCCTACGATTGTTGTTACATACGGCACAGTTTTTACTATATTAGACGGTATATTAAGAGATTGCATCGAGAACGACAAGGCATCAGCTGCTCCAAAAATTATCGATGACACAAACACGCCTATCGGTGTTGACTGTCCCATAGCATCTGCCGCTAGTGCAATAAATCCACGTCCTTTTACCATGTTTCTTGAAAAATTTGAAAGATACCCCATTGACATATACATACCACCAAAAGACGCTAGCACACCACTTATAATTAACGCTTGTACTCTTACCAATCTCACATTTATACCAACTGATTCGGCAGCTTGACTATTTTCCCCAACCGAACGAACTCTTAAACCAAAAGTTGTTTTATTTAAAGTATATTTTAGTAAAAATACCGAAATTATCGCAAAATAAGTAAGTACATTGTGTCCAGAAATTAGTTTACCCAGCACTGGTATATCCTCGATAAATGGTATATTTAAATTAGGAAACCTAAGACTATTTAAACTAACAGAAGTACCTCTATCGCCAGTAATTGCAAACAATAGAAATACCGTTCCGCCAATTGCCAACATATTGAGAGCTATACCCGACAGCACAAAATCAGTTTTCAAATACAAACCAAAATATATTAATAATGCTGTTATAATAAGACCACCTAAAATACCACATATCATTCCAATAAACAGACTGCCAGTATAACCACTACCAATTACACCAAATAAAGCCGCCGAAAGCATAATACCTTCAAGTGCAATATTGGCTAAACCAGATTTACTAGCTATAACTGAACCAAGAGCAGCAAACAAGATAGGCGTAGTTACCCTTAAAAGAGTAACGAAAAATGTAGTTGTTAAAATATTTTTAGTTAAAAACTCTAAACTATTCATTTATTCTCGCCTCCTTCTCAATCATACGCTGATGATAACCGCTCATAAAGCTCTTAGCCGCAATAAGCATAATAATTACACCTTGTATAATAGAAATCATTTCAAAACTAACATCAGTACCACTACCCATTTTATCAGCACCAATTCTAATATAGGCTAGGAAAAATGCTGTAAGTGGTACAAATTTCGGATTTTCCTTCGCTAAGATAGCCACTATAATACCATCAAAACCATAGTTGGTGAAATCTTGCCACATAAATCTATCATACATGCCAAGTACTTCGACGCAGCCACCCATTGATGATATAAATCCACCAATAAACTGCGAAAAGATTATCACAAATGCTGTTTTGTAACCAGAATACTTTGCAAACATTTTATTCGAACCAGTAACTCTTAACTTATAACCTTCCCTAGTTCGTTCAATAAAATAACAAGTAAGTAACCAAACAAGCACCATTATAAAAATGCCATAGTGTAGTCTAGTACCGCTTAAAATATTACCAAGTTTGGCTGTTGACATAAACTGATATGATGCCATATCACCAGCATTAACATCACGATAATAGTTGTTAATTATATAGACACCAATATAAAACAGAATGAAGTTCATCATCAGCGATGAAACAATTTCAGAGGCATTCCATTTCAATTGTAAAATAGACGGTATTGTCGCAATAAGTCCACCGATTAAACTACCTATCAGTATTGCTACTAATGGATGAATAAATAGTGGTAATGTCCACTTAATCGCAATAATACTGGCAATAACACCACTAAAATAAAAAACACCTTCACTTATCATATTGAATTGTTTAGCCTTAAACATCACTGTTACACCAAGACCTGTAAAAGTAAGCGGTATCATAAGTTCGATAACATTCATAAACCTACGC
>PDWI01009779.1_pt1 | contig 10911 bp, 10 predicted proteins | sample 1430891 | NCBI WGS metagenome assembly PDWI01 (sample SAMN01162508, study PRJNA174530) | Oral metagenome, whole genome shotgun sequencing project. | biome: Marine environment; feature: Marine mammal; material: Swab sample of the gingival sulcus; isolation source: swab sample of gingival sulcus... | reverse complement strand
ACATTAGAGTTGTATATGAATAAAAACAATTCCTTTTTTAGTAAACTATTGTTTAATATGTATGAAGTATGTTACCCAAAACCCACAACTTTTGTTTTATTACAATGTGATTATGAAGATATTTTACAAAGAAAAGATGAATTAAAAGAGAAAGAAATTTTAGTTCATTATACCAATTATAATACATATTTTACAATATATAATCATAAATTTGTTAGTATACATAACAAAAAAATAGATTGTACTTTAAATTATCTTTTAACAATGTTATATTCAAATAATGTTTAAAAAATTAGCCTGATCACCTTTATCATATTATCCGTTTTGGAGGTTGCCTCTGCATTTTTTATCTTTTTTTGCTGTAAAGTTCTTCAATAAATGGAAATTAGATCCATATATTTTTACGTATTGAATGATTATACTTTGATTAGTCTGAGTTATTTTACTATGGTTATGAAATATCACTCTTTGATTAAGTATTATCATCTTTTCATACTTTTTTGATTTGATTGATTGAAAGTTAGCAAGAGCACAAAATAAATGTAATGATAATGCAAAATACTTAGATTGGTTATATCATTCATTAATACCCCCTTTGATGTTTTTTTCTTTTTGAGTAAACTATTGATCTATTATTCAAATAATTTGTGTATGTATATGATTTATCTTTGTTCATAAATTATATGTTAATAACTTTATTTATCTTTCTGTATATAAGATAATTTTTCAAGAGGAAGAAAAAAGTAAAAAAAAAGAAAACTTTGAATGAACAATCAATGCTATATATGAATCAAAATTATGAAAAGGACTTAAAAAAAAGTTATTTAAACACTTTGGGCAATTGTTTATAGATTCTGTAGATGTATGCTTTTGATTATTTTTTGCTTATATATTTTGAGTGGAGTATATATATCTAATTATAGTGCTTACTTTAAACTTTTGAGTCTGGGTATATAAAATATGTACGAACTTTTTACAACTAAAAACCATGGAATGATGAAAAAAAAATATAATAAAAAAATAATCTTTATAGATTGAAAGAGTCGAAAAGAATTATTAAATATTAATTTAGTTAAAAGTTATAAGATTACATATCTAGAATGATTTTTTCAAAATAAATGATGAATAATAAAAAGAACTTTTACGAACTTTTTTTATTTTCTTAGGTTGTTATTTGAATTTTCATCAAAGCATACTATTATTATAGCACCATGGTGACAATTTTGGATTCCAGTTTTGTGTAATTATATTTTTTTTAAAAAATTTAAAATAATTTCTTTATCGTGTGATTCTTTTTTATCAAAAAATACAATTGATTCAAAAAAAAAATCTTTACCAAACTATATTAAGTATTTTTTAGCAAAGACATTTTATACATGAGTTTATAAATTTGTTTATTGTTCAGATGTGGTTAAAAGTAACTTGCTTGAATTTTGAATACCCAAAAGTAAGTTGTTATTAAATTATAGGGAACGAATAAGAAATAAAAAAAGGTTTATTACATACCAAAATAATGTTCCCAATATACAATCTAACAATATTCTTTTTATATGACACTACTATTATTCGTTTCAAAAAAGACTAGATATACTAATCAAATCATATATAGAAGTATATGATAAAAAAAAATATGAAGGTATGGAATTAAATATTATTTGAAATAATTGGAATCTGTTATTTTCAAATGAAGATATAAGAAAGTTTAAAAATTATAATATTAATTTTATTTGATCAACATATTATTTAGATAGGTATCTAGAAAATGCATGTTTTTATGTTCATCCTTGAGATTGAGAATGATTTTGAACAGTTATATTAGAATGAATGCTAAGTTGATTGATCCCATTAGTATCTGACAAAACATGAGCATATACCATAGTAAAAAAATTAAATAAAAATTTGGTTAGAAATTTATGTGTAGAAGAGTTTGTTAATTGAATTGAATTTATCTTTGATTTAAAAGATGAAGCAAGAAATTATTTGTCAAAAAGAGCTAGAGAAATTGCAAAACAGTATTGATATGAAGAAGCAAGAAAAAAATTAATACATGTTTTAGATGTTATTATTGAAGATAATGAAAAATAAAAAAAGTAATATTCTATTATTATTTAATTTTTTGAATAAACGTTGATGAATTAGTTTGTTTGAAAATATTTTTGTAAAATATTTATATGATAAGAATAATTATAAGATATTGAATTTAAATAATAAACAAATATGATTATTATGAAAGTTAAAACACTTCAAAAAGTATATAAAAGCACATAACATTAAACATGTTTTTTATCAGTTTCACACATTCCCTTTATTCTTATATAAAATTACTTACTGAATAAAAATACATGATTTGTATTTCTGTCAATTTAGATATTGAAAAGAGTTTATTATTACTATTTTGAATTCAATTTTTGCTAAATATATTATTGTTCCTTCATATGCTACAAAAAGAAGATTAAAAAGATTGTTTACCACTCTATATTTAAAAAGGTTAAACTCTAAAATTAAAGTGATATATAATTGTTATGATGAAAATTATCTAACACAGTTAACTAAAAGTACATTTGAGGTTGTTAAGTATTTTTGAATAGAAAAAAATAAATATATATTATATATGTGATGATATGAAGATTGAAATATAGATATTATAAAATGTATACAACAAAATAAAAAATATGAAAATTTTAAAATACTTATACCTTGAAAAATTCAAAATAAGTTGAAAGAGATATATACAAAACAATGAGTACAGTGTCTTTGATTTGTTTCAGATGAAGAATTAATAAGTTTATATAAATATGCATATGTGATATTATATTTTAATGATAATGAATGATTTTGATATATACCTCTAGAGAGTCTGTTTGCCTGAACTCCTATTATAACAAATTGAAAATGGAGTATTAAAGAAATATTATGAGATTCATGAATGTATTATAATAAAAGTGATATATCTAATGCTTTAATATATTTATCTAAAAACTACTATAAAATTAAGAATCTTATTAATAAAGAGTGTACTGTTAAAAAACAGTTATTTAACACAAAGCGTATATTGAACACATATTTTACATTTTTATCAAAACAACATAATGAGAATAATTGAAAAGATTGCTAATGTTTTTTATAAAAATCCAAGTTTACGTTATTTATTATTGAAAGTAAGACCTTTATTATCAAAGTTTTACCAATTATTATGAAAGAAAACTTTCTTGTATAATGGTAAAAACATAAAATATATATATCATCCATACAATGCTTCATATAATAATGAAAGAAAAGTTGAAATTGCTTTAGCAAAAAGATTTTTAGAAGAAGAATGTTGTAATTTAAGTAATAAAAATTCTCTTTTAGAAGTTTGAAATGTTTTATCACACTATATTTCTGTGAAGCATTTAGTGATAGATAAATATGAAAAAGATTGATACATGTATTTAATTAATAAGGATATATTAGAATATTCTTCATATGTAGCTTTTGATAGAGTTATAAGCATATCTACAATAGAGCATATTTGATTTGATGAATGAGAACAAAATTGAAAAAAATCAATTAAAGCTATAAAATATATTTTAGATAAATTACTTGTTTCATGATGAAAGGCTTTTTTTACTTTTCCATGGTGATATAACCCAGAATTAGATCGTTTACTTGTAAAAATAGATAATCATGAGAAAAATATTGTAAACGATATATGTATAATTGATTCATTAAGTTATATATATAGAAAAGATAAATGAGAATGGGAACAAGTATTTGATACTAAAGATATCATATCTTATACATATTGAAAAAGGTATAATTGTGCAAATGCTATTGCTATTTTAGAATTAACAAAAAAATACATACATGACTAATAAACCTAAAATAATCAATCATGTAATATTACATAATATAGAATTAGTTTTTAAAGATATAAAAACTGATATGTATTCTATACAATCTTTAGATCATGCTGTTACGAGGTATATTGATAATTTTATTTTAAATGATACCAATAAAGAGTTTGTACACAATTTAATTATTATTAGTTACTCAATTGATAAAAAATATGACTGATTAGTTTTACAACATACTCATTGATATACTTTAACGCTATTAAAATGATATTGAAAAGTATTTCCTTTAGAAATTTCTTTATCATTACGATCATATATAAAAAATATTAATAAAGATGAAATTATACATATACATTGAACTTGATCATTTATGTATGACTTTATTGCACCTTTATTAAGAGGTAAAAAATCAATAGTTCATTACAGGTGATGACATTTTACTTGGAAATCGTTTCCAATTTCTTTTTTTAAATATTGAATATTGCAAGTTTTTACATTGAGGTATCCTAAAAAAATATTTATAGAAAGTAATAGAAGAATTAATATATATAAACATATATATTGAATAGATAAAAGTAAAATTGTATATATACCATGAAGTATTGATATAGAAAAATATAATAATTGTAAATTTAATGAAGGTAGTAAACAAATTAACTTATTATTTGTTTGAAGATTAGAAAAAGCAAAATGAATAGTAGAATTAATACAAATTTACAGATGAGTTAAAAAAAGGATTAAAAATAAAATTATTAACTTATATATAGCTGGAGATTGAAGTCTAAAAGACTTGGTTATTAGAGAAACGAAAAAAGATAGTAGTATAGTATATACTTGACATATAGATTCAGAGCAACTAAGAAAATTATATCAGAAGAGTAATATATTTTTATTACCAACAAAATTTGAAAGTTTTGGATTAGTGTTAATTGAGGCTATGGCTTCATATTTGCCTGTTATTTCTACAAACTGTGAATGACCTATAAACATAATAGATAATTATAGTAATTGATTTATTATCAGTAAAAACAAGAATCTAATAAACAATTTTATTAATAAAATTGTTTATTTAATCTTGAATGATACAAAAAGAAAAGAAATGTGATCTTTAGCAAGAAAAAAAGTAGAAAATAATTTTTCATGAAAAATTATCTTTAAAAAAATTATAAAGGAATATAAAAATTTATTTTAAACTAGACAATAAAAAGAATAGTTAAAATTTAACTTAAATCTTAATTTTATATTGAAGTTATCTAGAGTTGTTAAATTATTTGGAATAAAAGAGATAATAGTAGTAGTAAGTAGCTTAATTTTTTGTTATTTTACTCTTTTTCTACTGTTTTTATACTCCTTTTTTTCTATTAAGCCTTATTTTCTAAATATTTCTTTAATAAAACCATATCCATACATAAGTGGATGTAAAAATACTAAGGGGAATACTAGTAAAGACATGCTATTTTTTGTTTTCTTGATATTCTCAATGAATACAGCTAATGCTAATAAAAATACTAAACTGTAAGGTAGTAAAATAACTCGAGATAATAGTAGTAAAGGGAAAGCTAATATAGTATACAAAAAATATCCTACACTGAGAGGGACATATAATCTTGGAATTTTTTTATAAAATTTGGTCATTTTAGCGGTACCTCATCCATATTTTTGCATATGTTTGAGAAAATCTAAAAAAGATTCTTCTAATCTATGTCGAATTTTAGATTCAGGACAGTAAAGAAACTTATATCAATCTCTCGTTAATCTATAGTTTATTTCTATATCATCAAAAAAAGTTGCATATTTTGTGTTAAACATATATCTTTTTAAGATATCTGCTTTGTAGATACTGTTATATCATGCTATAGAAGGAGTATACTTTAGTCAATTCCTAACACAAAAAGCAGGATTTCACATTGTCATAATATAGCTTGTGAAGTAGTAGTTGAGCATGAGCTCAAACTGAGAGATATTTCATTTTGTTTCTACTAATCTAGGTCACCCTGCTCCAACTATAATGGCATCACTTCATTTTATTTTCTTCCATAATCTTTCTAACCAATACTTATCGGATCTACAATCAGCATCAATTTGGGCAATATATTTTGATTTCTCTGAAACAATATCTATTGCAACATTCCTTGCAAAAGAATGTCCATAATCATATCATCACCGTTTGTTAGGATATTCTTTTTCGTTTACTACTGTATGTTGTATGTTGTTTTTTGTTAATATTTGCTTTGTGTTTTTTATGGTATCATCTTTTGAATTTCAATCAACAATAATTATCTCGAAATTATCTTTACCATAAGATTGTTTGATTAGATACTGTAGCGTTTTTAATAATTTTTTTTCTTCGTTTTTAGTTATAATACATATTGATATAAAATCTTTTTTCATTTTTTTCTATTTATAACTATCTAAATCTTCTTTCTATACTCACTACTATTATGTGTCTTTGCTCAGAGTCCATCTCTAATTTCTATGTTACACTCTTTGCACACTTGTACTTCTGGAATATTATCAGTAAATCTATCTCCTCATTTTCCGAAAATAACTTGTGTTTCTGGTCAGTATTTCTCTCTAATTTGTTTACTTATTGCTTTGATACTCTGACAAACCGATCAGTCTTTATCAACTGACAAAAAAACTTCATCAACATATCTAATCGCACCAACAACTTGCATTCTAAACTGTTCATCTTGAAAGACTTCTTGTTTTCATGTTTTTGCTTTTGCTTGCTTATCATTATTTACAATCACCCATAGTTCATCTCACAATGCTTTGCAGAGTTGTAGACATTCGATATGTCAGGGGTGAATTGGATTAAAATATCATGAAGTAATGACAACAGTTTTTATCATTTTGAGAATTATTAATGTTAAAATATCATGAAGTAATAATATTATTTTCTATGCTTGCTATTACTATTATTCCCTTTTTCACTTTATATGGAAAATACGATCATAATTCAAGTTGAATTCATTATTTATGTTATATCTTTTTTTGTTATAGTTGGTTTAACGTTATTTTACTTGATTTTTTGCTTTTTTTCTATACTACTATTTTGTTCTTCATATATAATTTTGATGATATTTTTATTTGTTATAAACTATTTTATGATATTTCATATTATTGGAATCAAGGAAATTTCGTGAAAAAATTATAACTTAGATTTTCTCATGGAATGAGATTCGGAAGATGATATAAGAAGTCTTTTAGGGAAAAACGGTATTGTAGTGATTAATATTAATCAATTTCAGGATGAGATTCAAAGTTTTGGAAAGACAAAAATAGAAATAATTGATGCGAATGATCAACATTATACCATTATAGACAAGGATGATGAGTATAAAAAGATATACTTTCTTTATTCTTTTATTGGTTTTACTATAGAACATCTTGCTCCACTTTCTTCTGATGCTTCTGTGACTGAAGAAGCGTTGCTGGTACAGATACAAGAGTGGAAACAACAATTGGATGAATTACGTGCTACAGAACTTGAACATAAGGGGAAAAAAGATGAAGCGAGTAGTTTGTCATTTAAGTTAAATGATACTCAGATACCTAAAATGCAAGAATTTGCTGAACTTACTGTGCAAAAGGCTCAAAATATTCTTTCTTCTATGAAAGATAAGATACCTCCTCAGATGCTTAATAATTTAAATACACTTTCTCAGGAACTATCTAAATTGAAATTATGAACAAATACTGAGAAGATCAAAGTTGTCGCAAATGAGATTATTGTTTTATTGAATACTATTCAAAAACAGCAAATTGATGAACTTAAAGAAAATGAATATCTTATATTGGAGGATTCTGTGGTTACAAATGTTGATGTTGCAAGAGAAGTACAAAGATGGGAAAAGGCGGAAGAAATTAAACAAGTTGGGGGTGCTACTACAAAAAATGATAAATTTTATATTTCTCTTTGAAAAAGCTGAATTTATTTAAAGTTTTTATTTAAAGACATGCTGAAAAAGATTTCACAAGTAGATACCATAGTATTGGCATTGTTTAATCTTTTGTGAATTGGGATTTACACCTCTACTGTATTTTTTTGATTATATAATGTTTATGTTTTCTATAATCATTCTATTGGTAATATTACGTGATTTATTCCTCTTGCAGAGATACTTATAGACTTTTGGATTGCCTCTTGTTTGTATCTTATTTTGAGAATCGTGGTGAAAAAAAATATTTTGTGGATTGTTTTAGGAGTTATTATCTCCACGGTCTTATATTTTTTTATTCGTTATTTAGTAGCTAATACGCTTTCTTTTTAGTTTATAGGATATTGTACAAGTGAAAATTATTACATTATTAGTATGACTCGTGTTGTTTTCATGATACTTTTATGGGATATGAAGTTGATATCTTTCATTTTTGCCTCTTGTGGTCTTTTTTTTACTTTTTTTGGGGGCTTTTTTGAAAAATACTTCTTTTTCTTATTCAAATCTTTTCCAGTCAAAAACTATTTTTTTTGTGTTATGGGGTATGATCATGGTTGCGCTCTGTCTTGTACTTTCTTTTTTGGGAATTGCAATGTTAGAGGTTTTGTTTGCTCTTTTGGGGGTTAATATTCTTGCATTACTTGTGGGGTATATTGCAAATATTTCTTTAGCAGAAGATATTACGTATCTTAGTTATTTGATTGTGGTTCTTTTTTTGCTCGGATATAGTTATTTTTTCCCATTTTCTTCTTTTTATTTTGTTGATATGTTGTGGTATTTATCTTTATTTACTTCGTTATTTGTGGGGATTATTTGTTTTGTTTTTTCTAGGTATTGGTCTATTGCAAAATATTTTAGATATCATTTTTTTATTATTGTTTTGGTTACTCTTTTTGTTGGTATCTTTTATTATTGATGAGTAAATGTATGAACGTTTTTTGTGTATTTTCTATTTTTATTCTTTTTGTTTATGTTTTTTTATTATTTATCTTTGAGTAGCGTATCCTTGGTTCCAGATAGAGAGATTACGGTAAGAAAAATTTTAGCATGAGAAAGGATTCTTCCAAAATTACAGAAAATGCATCCTAGTACTTTGTTTAGTAGTTATTTTAAGAAATATTCAGATCGTGTTCAAGCATATCTTTCAGAAGCTCCTCTGTATATGAAATATTTTTTTGAAAGCCTTAATTTAAGTGGTTTTTTTGGTTTTCTTATTATGTATTTTTTTGTTTCTCAGGTTTCTTTTCCATTTTTTTGATGATTTAGTTGGTTGTATTGGGGGATTTGTTTGTTATTTCTTGGTAATATCTTTTTACTGAAATCTATGAATTATATCAGTCTTTTACAGAAATTTGGTATGTTTTTTTGAGTAAATATTGTATTGTATAGTGTATTTTTTACTTTTTTTACAGCATTATCTTCAGAACTTGTGTTATATCTTATTCTAGCAAATATGTTTTATTCATTTTTTCTTTTTCAGCTTCATGCTTTTTTCCCGATGATTGATCGAAATAGATATGATTATTTTTTGGCATTGGGAGTGGATGGTTTTGCTGTATGTATTAATATTTTTTTTCTTGCTCAACTTGATATTTCTGGTCAAATAATTTTTGCTCTTGCATTTTTATACATCGCTATAAAAGTATTGTTGTTTTTTTCTTTGATTTCTAAAATTCCTTATCTTGTACAATTTCATCAGGAAGAGTAAGCTTATTTTGGATACAGGTGTTTTTGTCGATATCTTGAAAGAGAAATCATAATAATACGGTTGCATAAGCTCACGTTGGTAGTGTAAATGATAATTCGAGGTAGTGTTCTGTCCAATGAAAAGTTACATTTTTTGGTAGTACTCGTAAGGGTCTTCTGATTCATCGTAATTGGAATCTTTTTAATTTTTTAATATGTGTGAGCATATTACTTTTTTTTATTATTTCTCGATCTTTGAAAAAGGCCTTACTTCCATTAGGACATGTTAGTATATTGTATCAGAGTATTGGCCCTGTTGCTATCCATTTTTGTGGGTTGTATGCTATTTTTTTTGTTAAATAATTTGGTTCAAAAAATTCTTTTTTTTCGTAATGTTGTTTACATTTTTGATAATCAAAAAGTTGGATTTCTTGATTGTTGTATATTCCTACCTTTGTTTTTCGTGCGTGAAATGTGTTTGTTACGATGTCTCATTGCAATATTTTTTGTCATTTTTTTCGTCTTGATAATGCATAATGATTAAAGTACATACTACTAAAAGCTTGAAGTTTAAATCTTAATTCAAAGATATCATCTAATTCTGTTTTTTTTTCTTCTAGGATAGCACATGCTCTTTTGAAATTTCTATTTCCTTTCCCAAATCTTTGTTGTCAAAAGCAATTTGGAAATCATTCGTTTTTAATTTTTTGGATATTGTGTTCAATGGTTTGTTTTAGTGTCGATTCTAATTCAGTAATAGGAGTACTAAATCTTAACTTTATTTTAAAAATATTTGCTTCGTGTCTTCATATTTGTAGTGGTTCATTGTGTCGTCAGAAGCTGATCACTTTTGTTATTTCTCCTATTTTTTCAAGAAATATTTTTTCTCCTCCTATTTTTTTAATAACACTTTTGTATATACTTATTCGTTGTCTTGTGATTGCGTTTTTATCTTTTAATCCAGATATTCCTAATGATTTTCTTTCAATTTGAAAAGATTTGCAAAGATGTTGTATGATAAACATAGTGTTCATATCTTTTTTTTCAAATTGTACATAAAATACATCTCCTTTTCAAGATAAAGAAAAGCCCAAATCTTCTTCTACATAAAAATCTTCGTTGTATTTTTTAAAGGAAAAGAGCATTATGATACTAGTTTGTATATTAAATAAATAATGTTATTTTTTTTATATGGTGGTGGTATATTATTGATATCGTATTGAAAAGCAATTCATTAGTATATTTTTTATATTGATTGTATTTTTAGTTTTTATTTATTGTTCGTTGATTGTTGTTTTATAGTAGTTTTTGTGCAAAATCATTTTTTAATAATTTTTTAATAATTTTCTTGTAGTAGCAAAATAGAAATGACAGTGAAATTCCAAGAATAGAAATGACAGTAAAATGGGTTTAAGAAATCTTCTTGAAGATAAGTTTTTCTGTTC
>PDWI01009778.1_pt1 | contig 10911 bp, 11 predicted proteins | sample 1430891 | NCBI WGS metagenome assembly PDWI01 (sample SAMN01162508, study PRJNA174530) | Oral metagenome, whole genome shotgun sequencing project. | biome: Marine environment; feature: Marine mammal; material: Swab sample of the gingival sulcus; isolation source: swab sample of gingival sulcus... | reverse complement strand
TGGCGTGGGCTGAAGTTAACATTCAGCGACAAAAACAGTGCTTGACATAGGCGTTGTGGTATAAGCTAGGCGTATTCACCTAAAAAAGTGTGATTTTCATTATATTTTCTACAGAGGTGCCAGGTACCAATAGAGAAACAACAAATATTTTACAAGGGTGTTACAAGGGTGCCTGGCACTAATAGAGAAATAGCAGATATTTTACAAAGGTGCCTGGCACCAATATAAAAACCCGAGATTTCAGCTCGAAATGACAGTATTGACACTTTTGATTGGGATGACAGATTTGAGATTTGGCTGATTTAAAGATGAAATTTATGAAAAGCCAGTTTAAAAGGCAAGTCAATTACAAATGTATCAGGTCATCTATTTCAAGTATTATTTCGTTTTCACGTTGAACGACAACTAACTTATCTTTATGTTCGGGGAATTGTTCAAACATACGCTGACTAACCGAGAAATTATCACGCATGTGAATCGGTACGATATGGCGTACCTTCTTAGTCGATAAATAATAATCAAAACTGTAGTGTTCAGCCCCTTCTAAACGCGGATCATAGGGCACAAATGCGACATCAATATGATCGGGCAAACGATCGACAATCGCCTTAAAATCAGCTGCTTCTTTCAGTTGTGTTACCTCGTCATCATTTTGCCAATGCCACCAATTAAGATCTCCTGAATGCAGTATACTAACGCCATTTAAATCTATTAAATAGGATACACCCAAATCGGTCGAGCCAAAGGTGCGCACAATCATATCATCAACTTGATAAATTTCATCTGGTTGCACCATAATCGGTGCGCGTAAAACCGATGGCGCAATGATATCATCAGACAAAACATAACGCACTGTTTGTTTTGCATAATTACTAATTGCAACATCGTAGTGATCAGCATGACCATGCGTAACAAAGAAGTAAACACTTTTGTCGTAATCTATGTTGCTAGCAACGTGGTCAATCGCATCGATAAACAACTGTTTATCATCGGTTTCAATTAAGACCCCACTATGTGATAGATGCTGAATAATCATTGCATAATCCTTTCATATCGATAGACTTCGCCGTTTTTAGCGCTAAAAATATAAGCCCCCTTATAACCCCTTTTTTTGAGAAGATACGCCATACAACGCATAGCGTGACCGTGCATGACCAAAGTGGCATCTTCACCTCTTTGCTCTAATAAGTCGAGCGCTCGTGTCAGTCGTGCAAATGTTTCATGGCGAGTTTCATATTGCGACTTATTGTTAAAAAACCAATGTACACGAGCCATCAGTTCCCACCAAGTCAACGATTTTAGCCGACTCGACTGACGATAGTTTTTCATGGTTACTTCGTGTATGCCAAATAATACTTCAGGACTTTTTGCAAATGCCATTTGCGCTGTTTGAATGGCACGTTTCATCGGCGAAGCATACAAGCGCCCTTCAACCGACGCGCTTGGCTTTCCTTCATAGACATCACGCTGGTTGTATTCAATGCTATCCTTCATGTAATCAGCACTATTGTAATGTGACTGAAACTTCATTTTTACTTTGTAATGGCGCATTAAGTATATTTTCAAATTGTCAACTCCTAAATTTTGATTTATTAATCAGTCGAATTAATGTGTCATTAAAACTAAAGCACTTCGTTTTAATCGTTATTATAAAATACGAGAGTTTTAAATTATGGCCTTGTCTTCCTCGAAATAACAGTTCGATTAAAGAGTTACTGATTTTTTTATATTTTACATCAATCACATCTAGTAATTCAAGCCAAAGTTCAAAATAACGCAATTTGCAACGCGCCAACTTTTTTGCTTTGAATTAAACTATAAAATTATTAATTATCTCTTATTAGAACTATACGAATAGTTGCCATTGTGGTAAAATAATGAAAGGGGGCTTTATGGAAAAATTAAAAGACATTTTATACGATCTGAGCGACGTCCTTATTTCGCTCATTATTATAGCTGTAATTTTTGGCGTAGTTTCTTGGAAATTAAACGATACGTTGCCAATAAAATCAACACTTTTTTCAGGTAAAGAAAACAAAACGTATGTGACTGAGATTGCATCGCAGACTACACCAGAAGTTACCGTCAATATCACGATGACCGAAAGCGCCGACACGCCACAGGATCAAACACAGACGACTGAAGTTATCGAAACAACTGCGGTTGCAACGGAATCAGATATAGTAAAAAAGCAGATTACAATTCGTAGCGGCTCGTCTGGCAATGTGATAGCTAAGCAATTGAAGCAAGCTGGTATCATTGAAGATACTAATGCATTTTTAAAAGTAGTCGCCAAGTTAGGCGTCGGCGGCAGTTTGCAAATTGGTACATTTACACTTAGTTCTGATATGAGCTACGAACAAATTGCCTTAATCTTAGCTGGCCGTCAGTAAGATTTATATAACCTTTTTTAAAATTGATTCGTGAATGCCGAATTCCGGCTTTGTGTCACCTAGAAATGCATGACACTGTTTTAGTGTTGGAAAGTAGTAAATACGCTGCCCAGCATTGCCGAATGCACCAATAAATGGTGCATTTTTTATTTTGCCATGCCATAAGCCGTAGCTATATCCACTATAGCCCGGCACTTGTTCTACCACACGCTGATGTAATATCTTGAGCAACACTTTATCAAGCACTTGTTGATCATCATAAAAACCACTTGTCAACAGTGGCATCAGCTTTATAAAATCTTCACCTGATAAAGATAATCCGTGTCCGCCATAAACGCGTCCGCTGGCATCTTTTTGCCAGTTGTAACGCTTGATTGCTAGCGGTTTAAAAATAAGTTGTTGGACAATATTTTCAAACAGTTGTCCAGTAACCGCTTCAACCCAATAAGACAAGGCATGGCTGACTGCGCTATTATATGTAAAAACTGGTTTATCTGCAATTTTTCGAGCAAACAAATCACCAATTGGGTCAGCCGAACTTACAAAATTTTTAAAACAATTATTAGCTTCATAAAAGTTTTCAATTTCCTGCCACTCAATGCCAGTTATCATATTGGCAAATTGGACAATCGTCAATCTTTCGGCACGCTGATTATTAGGTCTATAGTGCCAGTGTTTAAAAATTGGTGTATTTAGCGAGATCTTTCGTTGTGCTGCAACCAGCAATACTGTGCAACAGGTGATAAACTTGGTAATCGAATTAATAGGGTGTAACTCCGCTTTTTTGTAGCCATCAAAAGTATTGATACTATATTTATCGGCCTGATAACTGGCATACAATTCAATTTTTTTACCTCTCCGATTATATTCTTCAATTGCCCGAAGTACTTTAGACATAAGGATTCCTTTACGTTATTATCTATGATATAATTATTATATCACAATGCGTATCGAACTTGTCGATTATAAATAATTATAAGGAGAGTGCTATGATTATTCTAACATTAGGGCTTCCCGGTGCTGGTAAGGGCGCCGTGGCCAGAAAACTTCGCGAAACATTTAGCTTTGATATTTTGGCGACTGGCGAGTTAATCAGAAGAGAAATCTTTGCCAATACCGACTTGGGCAAAAAAATTAAAGCACAATTTGAACGCGGTGACTTTATAGACGATGAAATTGTCATCAACATGGTTCAAAAACACATTACAGATAAGAAAAATATTGTATTGGTCGGTTTCCCACGCAATCTCAAGCAAGCTGAAGCACTTGATGAAATACTGCAAGACCACGGCCGAACCATTGACTCTGTTCTCTATTTTGATTCTAACGCTGAGGAAGATGTCAGAAGATTAGCTGCTAGAAGAGTTTGTCCAACCTGTCATTCGGTCTTTAACACCATTATTTATCAACCAAAAGTTGAGGGCGTTTGTGATCGCTGTGAATCAAAGCTAATTTGGCGTGAAGATGACCACCCCGAAAATATACTACATAAAATTGACATATACCGTCAGTTTACCAAGCCATTAAGACATTACTATGAAGAACAGGGCATTTTAACTGAAATTGACGCGCGCCAATCAACACTAAACGTCTTCTACGATGTTATCGCAACATCACAAAAATTTACAACTGGCAATTTTTAAGGCTTATTAATAGATATAGATAATGTTACTAAAAAACCATTTATTAATCGCACACAATGATTAATAAACGGTTTTTTTATGAGATTTCTCAACTGCACTCGAGATGTCAACGTGCACGTTATCCCTACTCACTTTCTATGTCAAGTTGTACTTTTTTACTTTCATCGAGAATTGTACGATAAATCTGCAAGATATTCTCACCACAGCCATTTGTAGACAATCGTGCGATATTTTGCAACACTTGACCTTCGCGTGTTCTGTCTTCCACTTTGATATTTCGGCCTTTTTTATAGACGCCAATTTTTTCGGATAATTCAAAACGCCTTTCTAATAAGTCGACTAATTTTTTATCGATTTCATCAAATTCTTCTCTCATAAATTGCATTGGATCTGTCATATACGCTACTCTCCTCTCACAACATCTTAAAAACTATCGTCTTCCTCTAGTCGCCTAAAGCCGACACCTTCACCCCAAACTGAACTTACTGGCAATACGCTGACAAACGCACCTCTATCGCAATCGGCAATAAACTTTCTAATTAGCATCGATTCACGTGGCGAGCAAATGGTCACTATTTTGGTCTTTGATTCGTTACTGTAACCACCAACAATTATATACTTCGAAATGCCGCGCTTTACTTCGTGAATAATGTAATTTTCGATCTCTATTTGTTTATCGGCAATTATTTCCAGTTTCACCAATTTATTACTAAAACCAAACATTATTGTGTCTGTACTTTTCAGAAATACAATGCGCGTAATAATTGCATATAAAGCAACGCGCAAATCATAGACCAACATTGATACAAAGATAATCATCAAATCGATAATCGTAATAATCAAGTTAATCGATATAAATGGGTAAAATTTCTTGTGAATGATTTTACCAATTGAATCGGTACCACCTGACGAAAAGCCGCTTTTAAGTATTAAACCGGTACCTATACCACCCAAAATACCATAGTAAATCGATGCCAGAAACAAATCATTTTGTGTTAAATTAAAGTTAAAACGGCTAAAAATCATCAACACAATTGGAAACAATATTGAAAGTATAATGATTTTGCGACTTTCGTGCCAACCCATATAAAAATGTGTCGCCAATAAAACTCCAACCGACAGTATCGAATAAGCAATCGTATAATCAATATGAAAAAGCGTATCCATAATAAATGAAATACCAGTAATACCACCCGTAACCAAGTGATTGGGCTTTAAGATGGCAGCAATGGCAAATGCCAAAATAGTCATACCTATTATAACTTGAATAAAATTATTGATTTTATCGCGACTAATTTTAATCATTTCTTCCTCCACAAAGGCAACAGACGAAATTCCCTTTGAACAGTTTTTTTACAAAACTCTAAACAGCATGGCAACCGCCATGCTGTTTATAACCATAAGTACTATATAGCCAAATAATCTCACGCTAACTAATCGATTATTGTGCAACGCCTAAGTTATAGGATTATCGGCTTTAGGCTTTACTTTTTCTTTTTTTTCTTCTTTGCATTAACAGACTCTTTAAGTGCTTTACCAGCTTTGAATACAGGCGCCTTAGATGCCGGAATATTCAACATTTTTTCAGGGTCCCTTGGATTTCTGCCCTTTCTAGCTTTTCTATGTCTGATATCGAATGTTCCGAAACCAACCAATTGAACTTTTTCCTCTTTGCAAAGTGATGCCTCAACGGTGTTCATAAATGCATTTAAAGCAGCTTCTGCATCCTTTTTAGTTAAGCCCGCTTGCTCGGCAATTTTTGAAACTAATTCAGCTTTATTCACAACATTACCTCCTTATTTACAATGTATGAAATTTAACAGCTATGTACATATTAGCCTATAACTACAGTGTTTTTCAAGTGTTTTTTTGCTTTTTTTTTATAAAAACGATATTTTTTATTTCGATTTGTGCCAAGCGTCAATTAATGCGCTTAAATCGAGCTGATGTACAGCTAAACCACGCGATTCTAGATGCTTTTCCATGACTTCATAGCGCTTCATAAATTTGTCAGTCGCTTTATGTAAGGCATCTTCTGGTTGCAAACCTAATTTAGTAGCAACAACACAACTGGCAAAAAGTATATCGCCTAGTTCTTCTTCGATGTTAACGCAATCGTCTGTCGCCAAAGCCGCTCTTAATTCAGCGATCTCTTCTTCAATTTTTAAAATTGCCTGTTCGACATTTTCCCAATCGAAACCAGCTTTAATTGCCTTGCTGACTACTTCTTGACTTCTAAAAAGTGCTGGTAGGCCCTTCGAGTACTTGCGCATGACATCGGCGACCGTCTTATATTGATTTTCTTGTCGTTTAATGGCTTCCCAATTGACCTTAACCTGCTCAGCTGTCTCCGCTGATATATCACCAAAGACATGAGGATGACGTCTAATCAATTTTTGGCTGATACCATCAGCAACATCTATCATATTAAAATCGCCGTTTTCCATCGCAATTTGAGCATGAAATACGACCTGTAATAGCAAATCACCCAATTCTTCCTCAAGGCTAAAAATATCATCATTTTCGAGTGCTTCTGCCACTTCATAGGCCTCTTCTAATACACTTGGCTTAAGGCTCTGATGATCTTGTTCTCTATCCCAAGGACAGCCGTTTTCAGAGCGCAACATTTTGACAATAGCCATTAGGCCAGCTACCTGATGGCGCATTTGCTGTCTTTGTGGTATCACAACCACACTTGTTAAATGGTCAAAATCTTGATAGCGATCGAGTTCGTAAAGTGGCATTTCAATTATTCTTTGCTGGTCTTTAATGCCAGCCGATTGCACCACTAATATGGGGTGTTCGTCATAAAAGATGCTGCTCAACCAAATTTTAAGTTGCGCGGCAACGACCAAATTATAACACTGAATACAAACCAACACATCATCACTTAATTGTAAAAATGGATCGAGTTCAAGCGAGTTGACAATGCGCAAGCCATTGACGGGGTCGATGCCAAGTGCTGTGATGACGGCATCAATAAAGCTGGCACCATGAATGTAGGTTACATTAGCGCAACGCGCCTTTAATAATTCAACGGTCTTTTCAGCTACAAAGGGATTGCCCGGCACGGCATAGAAAACTGGTTTGGTCTTTAATTTAGCGACAATGTCATCTGCGATTGCTCGATAGACATCGTCAAAGCTTTCTGCACTGTCGTAAAAGGCATCGTAACTTTCAAAGTTAACACCTTTGACAGCGAGTGCATCAACAATTGGGTGACGCGCCGTGCGCAAGTAAACGACATCTGCCGCCTGCAATTTATCAAGCGCCTGCAACGTTAAATAAGATATGTCACCTGGGCCCAATCCAATAATGGTTAATTGATTCATCACATCACCTTATCACTTTCGACAAAAATTTCTTGCCTGGTAAATAATTTAAATCTTCGCCGTCAAGTGCTTTAGAAATAATGATTAAAACCGCATAGACCGCGACGCCAATTAAAATGCTGATCAATGTCGCCAATTTAAAGTTTATGGCTGAAATTCCCTTGAAGCTAAGCCCGACCGCAACCCCCATCAATAGTGCGGCTATCAGCGGTTTAATGGTAATGTTTATAATATTATAATTTGGCTTACGATACTTAAATAGCGCACGCAAGTTGAGTATTGCCGCTATTGTAAATGCCAATAGGGTCGAAATGGCGGCACCTTTGACATTAATCGCTGGTATGCCAACTAAAACATAACAGACACCAACTTTAAATAGCGCACCAATCATCAAATTAAAGGCTGGCAGTTGCTGTTTTTCCATGCCTTGTAATATACCTGTCGTCGCCTGAAAGAGCGAAAGTGGTATCAGTGACAATGCAGCAATTGCTAAGATGCCTGGCGTGTATAAGATGACATTGGCCTTAGCGGGATACAACAGCATAATAATTGGCCTAGCCAACACCGACAAGCCAATCGCTGAAGGAGCACCAACCAAAAATGCAACTTTAATGCCTGTTTTAATGGTATCGCCAACTGACTTATTATCTTTGGCGGCTATCGCAAAGGCTATCGCCGGCAACAAACTAGCTTGAATCGCTGTAAATAACACCTGCGGAAAATTGATCATCGATGCCGTAAAATAGGCATGATAGCTATAAAATTCTTTCGCTATTTTTGAACTATAACCAATGTCTTCTAGGCGATTGATGACGATTAGGGTGTCAATCATATTGACCATTGGCATGACCAATGCACCGACAATAATTGGTATCGCAATAATGACAACGCGCTTAATTTCAGCTTTGTGGTCACTCAGCTTAACTTTAATTCTTTCTGTAATGCCGTTTTCTTTTTCGTAACGTTTACGAAAATAGAGTAGCGTCAATAGACCAAGTGCTGTACCCAGTGTAGCGGCAAAGGTCGCTCCTGCTGCCGCGTATTCGTCGCCAAATTGAAGCAGTGCGACCGCCAAGAAAAAGCCAACGCCAACGCGACCAATTTGATCGGCAATTTGTGACATGCCAAAGGGAAACAAGTTAGAATGCCCTTGAAAAAAACCGCGATAAGCCGACATATAAGCGACGACGACCAGCGCTAACGAAATGGCCTGCATCGACAGCTTGGCATTTGGATTGCCACCAATTGTTGTAATCAGAGGCGCTGCCACAAACAAGATAGTCGTCGATATCAAGCCAATGATCAATAAGAAGCGCTTCATGACGACAAATAACTGTTCGGCACCCAGTAAGTTATCTTCTGCCAAATATTCTGAAGTTATTTTGGCAATTGCTGCCGGAAAGCCAACCGTTGTAATCGCCAACATAGCATTAAAATAGGGATAGACAAAAGAATAATAACTGGTACCAACATCTGTCAGCACATTGCCAAGAAATATTTTATAGACCGCGCCAATTACTTTGACGACGATTAGAGTCGCACTATAAATCAGCGCAACATTGACAAAGGAATTGTTTTTCTTCATATTACAATTTGCTCACACTACTTCGCAGTCGTCTCTGTTTCAGTCGGTTTTTGTTCGCCAGTCGATTCGATTATTCTATCGTCAAATTGTTCGATTTTATGTTCTTTACGCAATGCATCTAACTGGCTTTCAAAAGCCTCTATAAAATCGTTTTCTGCCAATTTACTTCTTATTTCAGCCAATTCGGCAACGCCTTCTTCAGTTTCTTTTAAATCACCTATCGTGATCACCTGATTAACTTTAATAACGTGAAAACCAAACTGCGTTTCAACTGGTTCTGATATTTCACCCGCTTTAAGTGAAAAAGCAACTTTTTCAAATGGTTTTACCATAACACCTCTGCCAAATGAACCTAAACTACCACCCGATTCAGCACTACCTGGATCTTGCGATAATTCTTGGGCAAGCGCAGCAAATTCTTCACCTTCTTCTAAGCGTTCAATTACTTGATTGGCTTCTTCTAATGTCTTTAGCAAAATATGTTGTGCGTCTATCTTAACAATTTCTTTTTGCTTTTCGGGTGACTCTAAGTCTATTTTACTCTCGACTTCTGCTTGAATGCGATCGTGAAAGGCAATGAGATACATTTGCATTTTAATGCGTTCTTTGATAAAGTCATCTGAAATATTCTCTTTGGTAAAGATGTCACCTTGCGCCGCATCGCCGCCAATATAGTTTTTAAACTCGGTTAATTTGCTATCGACTTCTTCTTCACTTACTGAAAAGCCTTCTTTTGTCATGTGATCACGCAATACAATTTCATCGATCAAACTATTTAACAGTTCACGCTTCAAAATATCTTTTAATTTTTTGCCATTGACATCACGCTCTAAAACGCCTTCGCCATACTGCTTAATATAGCTCATTTCAAGCATCGCAAAGGCCTTGTTGAACGTCTCTAAATCAATAATTTCATCATCAACTTGAGCAACAACTGGGTTTTCTTCAGTAATGGCAACTGTCTGGTCTGTTGTTTCATTCGCCTTGTTATCATTTGAACAGCCCGCTATGCTTATGACGAGTACCAACACTAATACAATAGCTATGATTTTCTTCATTTTTACCTCACTTCTTCAATTTTTTGACTTGCCCGATCAATTATCTCGATGATATCTGTAGCAACTTTTAGCAAGTTTGTTGTCGTTTGCTTCTTTTTACTAATTTTATATTGAAACAACGGCGGATTAACCGCTTTAAAAATTAGTTCTTTCCCATTATACTCTGATAATACAACAGAAATCAACAGTGGATTAATCTGCGCCGCTTGATTGTAAACAAAATTTAATGCACTATTTGCGACCACTATGCTGTCAAAACGGAATTTGCTGGCCATTGCCCGCAAATAGCCGACGTCGATTAGGTTCAAAACAGGTCGCGGTATATCGCCGTATAAATCGATTAAGTCATCCTGAATAGCTAATTTATCATCAATTTGGCGGATTGCCGAAATACGCTTGTAAACGTCGATTTTAAACTTCGCGTTACTGATGTAATACTCTGGTATATAAGCTTCGCAGGGGATTTCAATCGAACTGTCGAGTGGCACTTCTACTTCACCACCTTTAGCCGTTACAATCGCCTCTTCTAACAATTTAGTATACATTTCGTAGCCAACCGATGCCATGTGTCCATGTTGTTCTGCGCCCAATAAACTACCAGCACCGCGCAACTCTAAGTCGCGCATTGCAATTTTAAAACCCGCCCCTAAATCGGTAAACTCACGAATTGCCTTTAGCCTTTTTTCGGCAATTTCAGTTAGTACTTTATCACGCTGATAGGTCAAATAAGCGTAGGCCAAGCGATTACTGCGGCCGACCCGTCCGCGCAACTGATAGAGCTGCGACAAACCAAAACGATCGGCATTGTTGACGATCATCGTGTTAACATTGCTGATATCAAGGCCATTTTCGACGATTGTAGTACTGACCAAAACGTCGTATTCGCCGTTGATAAAGGCA
>PDWI01010896.1_pt1 | contig 10912 bp, 10 predicted proteins | sample 1430891 | NCBI WGS metagenome assembly PDWI01 (sample SAMN01162508, study PRJNA174530) | Oral metagenome, whole genome shotgun sequencing project. | biome: Marine environment; feature: Marine mammal; material: Swab sample of the gingival sulcus; isolation source: swab sample of gingival sulcus... | reverse complement strand
TATGATTATCCGGATTTATACCTAAATTCATTTTTATAAGAAACAGCAGCAACTAAAAGTCTCCCAAATAAAGCTTCGGCAAAGTATCTTCGGTTAAATTTATAACAAAATTCATCAAGGTATGATTGTAAAAATTCGGGCTTTATATTATGATAACTATTGAGTAATTGTCTCTTTGCATTACTAATAGTAATATGTACCCAAGGTAACTTTTCTCCTATTTTCTCCTTATGAATAACTTCTCTTTCGTGATGTTTAACAAATCCTTTCAAATCCACATAAGAAGTTGAATCATCGCTAACTATTGATGTTTCTCTTAGATTTACTGAGGATTGTACTACTTTATTTATGGTTTCTTTTCGTAAATCTTCAATAACTTTCATCTTCAAATAACCTACTTTTCGAGGCTTCTTTCCTTCTTCTGCGGTAGCAACCTCTTGACTTTCTGCCATAACCAATACTTTAGTTTTCTTTTGGCTGCCTCTGCCTCGTTTTAATCGTTCTGCTTTTTGGTATTCCGGAACTTCTGTGCTGAAAAAGCCTTCATCTAATTCTATTGAACTTGCCAAAATATATTCATCATCCCTCTTACCCATTGCTTTGCGTAACTTATGTACCATATGCCAAATAGGTGTATAACGCTTATGTCCTAATTGTCTTTGAATTTCTTTGGCTGAAAAACTCTTCTTCGTTGATGTTAATAAGTGCATTGTAATAAACCAGTAACGATACGGTAGTTTACTTTTGTGCATTACTGTGCCACTTTTTAAGGTCGTACGGGTTTTACATACTTTACACTCATATTGCTCTTTGTCTCGCTTCCAATTCCGGATATTCTTTTATAAAATCTATTAGATTCATTTTTATTCTCTTTTTTTCTTACAAATATATCTCTTTTTAGGGAAATATACGTGTATTCATAAAAAGTAAAAACCTATTTAAGTATCAAAATTTCATAAGGTTCTAATTCTACTGGATTTTCAAGAGATATAAATTTATTGGTAAGTAGATTTACTAATTTTTTTGAAGATGTAACATCAAAAAAAATAGTTTGTTTTTCTTTTGAATTATTTAGTAATATATAACTGGTTTTATCTTTCAACTTTCTTGAAAAACTTAGTACTTTTTCATTCTTTATATCAATAAAATTTAACTCACCGCTTCTTAATTCTTCATTATTATTCCTGATTGAAATTAATTTTTTGTACCAATTAAATATGGAAGAATCAAATTCCACTTTATCTGTTGGGCGTTCAATATTAAAGGGATGAGCGGTTTCATCTTCATAATTAAGCTCTTTCCAGACCATTGGTTTTCTGCAATCAGGATCATCTCCGCCCCACATTCCGGCTTCATCTCCGTAATAAATCATTGGAGCACCGGGCATAGTCATTTGTAGAGCAACAGCCATTCTTTGTATTGTTCTTTCTTGCATATTTGGTTTTCTTACATCAAAAGTTTTTCTCTGTTGTGGATTTGCATAATGGTCATACCAATAATCATGATTTACAATTAAGGAAGCTAATCTTTCTGTATCATGACTACCGAGCAAATTCATAAGTACAAAAGAGTTTTCTCCATAATCTTTTTGAATAGTTTTAATTGTATCTATAAAAGCATTTTTTGATATTTTATTTTTCTCATCTATGATATAGTATTTTATAGCTCTAGTAAATCTGTAATTCATGACAGCATCAAACTGATCTCCTTGTAGCCAAGGGGATGCGTTCATCATAATATTGTTTCTCCAATCCTTCCACCAAATTTCTCCGGTTATATAAGCGTTAGGATTAATTTCTTTAACCCAAGTTCTGAATTGTTTCCAAAAATTATGATTAACCATTTCAGCAACATCTAAACGCCAGCCGTCAATACCATCTTCAGGGTCCCCATCATTATTTGGGTCCATCCATCTTTTAACAATATGATGAACATGGTTTGCTACATCTTTTATTAATCCATTACTGTCTTCTTTTATTTCGGGTAAATATTTTACACCATACCAACCGCTATAATTAAATTCATTGCTGTCGGTTTCAGGGTTATCAAAAGAGTTAATAAAAAACCAATCTTTGAATTTAGAGTTTTCTTGATTTTTGATAATGTCTTGAAAAGCCCAAAAAGTATTACCTGCGTGATTAAAAACTCCATCAATAATTATTTTCATATTTCTGTTATGGGCTTCTTTTATTAGCTGTAAAAATAAACTATCGGCTGTTGTCCATTGCCATGTTTTAGGGTTTGAATGATCTTCCGTTTCCCAAATTTTTCTATCTTTTTCCGGATTCGGGCCAAAATTATTATCAATGTGATGATAGAATGTTGCATCATATTTGTGTAACGAAGGAGATTCAAAAACAGGATTAAGATAAATAGCAGAAATTCCTAAATTTTTCAGATAATCAAGTTTATTGATTACGCCTTGTAAATCACCTCCATAACGTCTAATACCAGCGTTCCAATAAAAATCATGTTCATTTTTTTCCCAAGGTTGCAATTTATACCAATCAGAAGTCCAAGGATGAATTTCCCAATTTGCCGGAATAAAATTTGGCCAGCCACCAGCTAAGTCTATTGGCAAAGGATCATTATTCTTGTCTCCGTTATTAAATCGTTCGGGAAAAATTTGATACCAGACGGCATTTTTTGCCCAATTAGGTAAATCGGAATGTTGATTTGTTTGAGAGTTACAATCTTGAAAAATTAAAAATGTAAATAGTATGATAATAAAAAGTCTCATTTTTATTCCTTTGGTGAGGTGAATTATTAGATATAAAAATACAAAATATTAGTAACTTTTTAGATAAGATTAATAGATAGAAAATAATGTAGCTTATAATCAATATTCTTTTTAGTTATACTGATATTGAACAAATTAGATTACCAAAAAAATATTATTAGAACTGTTTATTTTAAATATTCTAATTGCATTGAATAATCCCATTTATCGAAATATAAATTACCACCTGTCCATTCTACTTCGCCTCTTTGGAAATCTACAGTTTCACTTCGCGGAAATATTTTGTTTGGTGAGAATGGTTGACTATAATCATCATTGACAATAAACCTATATTGGTCTATTCCACCTAAATAAAAATATTGTACTTTGGGATTATTAGAATCCTGAATTCCAAAAGACTGATCAACCGGAACCCAACCATATCCTTCAAAATATGCTTCGCACCAGTCATGAAGATTTTTTTCTCCCGGATGTAACATCCAACCACTCTGCCATTTGGTTGGTATCCCGTTATATCTAGCTAAAGTCATAAATAATAGCGTTTTTATACCACAGTCTCCATGCATATTTGTTAAACAATAATCAGGAATGTTTAATATTGTAGAATATTCTCTTGCTCCTGCCCAAGGAATATTTTTACTTATCCAAGTGAAAATATTCTTTGCAATTAAATATGGATTGGTTTCTTCTTTAACAATTTCTTTTGATAAATTTTTAATTTTTTCAGTAAACACAATGTGAGGATATCTTTCGGAAGTATGTTTTCTATATGTTGAGTCTTTATTAAAAGGCTTAACATTTTTGGGATCAATATTAAAATTAACAGCCTTAGTTTTTAATATGAGTTCATATGAAAAAATAGTTGGTCTATTTTTTTCTGTAATTTTTTCAAAATATACGGATCTCTGTAGATTAGAATTATCTGCTATTTTATATTCATCAATAGAATTAAAGCTCTCAATTTCTTGTCTTAAATGCCCTTCCTTAGGAAATGGAAGCCAAGCTTTAAGAACTTTTCCAGAGGGAATTGTATTGGCTGGAACTGATAATTTGTAGCTAAGTTTAATCTTGTTCTCTTTCCCATAATTGTTTTCAGATTCATCAATTTCTTTAATTAAATCGGGAATAAGTTTTTTGAGTAAAGTTCTTAATCCATCTTTTTCATGCTTTGTTATTTCATCTTTTCTTTTTTTTGCTTTTTTATTTATTCTAAAAAAATTTGTATGACTTCTGTTAAAGTATAATTTCTCACCATCTATAATTTTAAATTCAAGTGAGCCGTCTTCTTCCCAATTATTAATTAATTCCTCATCTACTTCCGGGATATATTTTTTGATATATTCTATAATATCATCTTTAGTTTTTTTGAAATCTATTCTTATCCTTTCATGTCTTTCCAACTCAAATAAAAGTTCATTCTTTTCTTTTTCAGATAAAGATTTTTTATTTAGAATTTTTGTAATCATTTCTTTAGCTTTACTGTAGTTGCCGTTCTTAATTTCTTTATTAAGTTCAGGGTAATTGGTTTGTGCCATTGTATAACTGCCAATAATTATAAAGATTGATATGATAAAAATTTTCATTAAAATCCTTTATTTAAAATAATCTAAAATTTCAGACATTACAGTTTTTCTTTCTTGATTTGTTCTAATTGTTTCAAAAGGAAAACCAAAAGCTATTATGGAATGTGAATTTTTATAAGCTATTGCGGCACTAAAACTATTCTCCGAATATCTTAAAATTGTCCGGGCACCTTTTGCTGGCTTAATTGCATCGGGTGCTTCAGCATTATATAAAGAATCATTTAATTCTGTTATAAATGAAAAGCTGTAATCTCTATTAATAAAATTTTCTGTATTACAAAAAACATTTCCATTTACAACTGCGTGATCAGCATCTAAATTGAAGTGTAAATAGTTCGAAGTAAAATCACTATACTTTTCTCTATTAAGTTTGTTTAGAAAAATATCACTAGCTATATAAGATCCTGAAATAAATAAATTTCCTTTGTTATCTAAAAACTGTTTTAGTTTTGAAACCAAGCTATCATTTAGAACAGAAAATTGAACACCCAATAATGAATCCGTATAGGACTTTGTCCAAAATGTTGTTTTTTCTTCTCCCATTATTAAATCAACAGTTTTAAAATCTTGTACTCTAAAGTTATTTCTTGAAAAGGCTTCATCACTAATGGAAATAAAAGAATAATCGTTCTCAAGAATTGCTTTTCCGTGGATATAAGGATAGTTAAAAGTGTTACCGGCAATAACTTTTGTTTCATAATTAGCGTAACTTGTACCGTGTCCGGGAATATCATCACTTACCCATTTTGAATTTGTGGAGAAATTGTGTTGTTCCCCAGTATAACCCAAATCATATTGATAAGGTACGCCTTGATCAATTTTATTTATAAATCCTGAAAAATTTTGTAAATTAATTATTGCCGGAGGAGCAATTCTATCAAATCCATTAACAATTAAAACAGTTGAATTATTATTATCTTTAAATCCGCATGAAAGAACTTCCGATGGAAAACTTTCGCCACCTTTATTTATGGCAGTAACTTTAAAATTGTATATTTTATTAAAATCTAAATTTTTCATTTCAAAAAAATTACTTTCAACAAATGTTCCATTATCAAATCCATTATCATTTGTACTGATATAAACTATATAACCATTCGGTTCTGCACTTTTTTCAATTGAATCAAATTCCGGATTCCAAGAGAGTTTAATTGAATTCTTATTTGTTTGTTCAATTGCAAAATGCTTTACCGGTAAAGGTTGAACGACATATTCAAAATTGTTTTGAATAGATAAAAATTTTAATATGGATTTATAAATTGATCTGGATACATCAAACTTAAATCTTGGATCAGCCATAAATCTAGCATCTAAAAAGTTCTGATGAGAAGCCAATTCCAAAAGGGTAGAAGGAATATTAGGTCTTGCCGCTTCGGAATATAATGCATCTCTTAATTGTCTTCTTCTCCAAACTGGATCATATTTGGCTCTAATATTATCTACAATTTCGGTTTGCAATATATCGCTTAAATCTCTGTTCGCTAAACGCGAATAACCTTCAGGGAATACTCTTAGTGAATCGAAATCGAAAGAACTGTAAATTGACAAGGTTCCAATTGTAGTATCAGTTTTACTAATTCCGGCATCTGTATGAAAGGCAAGAGAAACGTCTATTGGGATTCCCAAACCTTCTACAGTTCTGTTTCTATTAGGTCCACTTGGTGTTCCTTTAAGATAATTTACCCATTCGCCTCTGCTTTGATAATCATCTTTATAATCATTTTCATTTCCATTTATGTTATATACTAAAGTATCGGGCATGCCTAAAAATTGAAGAAAATACCTAGCTCCTTCTATAAATTTAGGTTTTCCGCTTGTCCTTCCATTTCTTGCAACAACACCAAAACCACCTCCTAATCTTACAGCATCTGTAGAAATTATTTCTCCAACTTTTGATAATTTAGATGATATAACAATAGCTCCGTTATCTATATTTTTTCCTTTATGGAAATTAAATTTTCCTAAATGTATCCAAGTGTTGTTTCCTATTTGTTGGTTAACAATAAAATCTGTTTTTCCACCGGAATGATAAATTGTATAAAGTACGCTATCTGAACTTTGTTCAAAACTGTTGTAACTTATGTAAACTGAGTATTTACCATCTTCAGGTATTTGAGGAATGTATGTAGCATTAGAACTTTCGTTAGGTGAAACTTTATAGAAAATATTTGTTCCGGAACTGAAAGGATTGAAGTTTGCAGGCATTGAATTTCCAAAATGTCTAAATCCAATGGTAGAATCAACTTCCCAATTTGATGTTTTATTAAAAATACAATTTGCTTTATCTTCATTATCAACAATTATTTCATTTAATTGGTAATCTCGTTCGCGAGGAATAAATACATTTGCTCCGGCATTTTCTAACATTGGTATAACATAAGGAATTGTGAAAGTCATTGGTCCCAAATCTTCAACTGTTTGGAAAAGTCGTGCACGTTGCCAAAGCCATCTATCCACCTTATGATTGTAATACCAACCGTGACTATGCCATAAAGCAATATTTTTATTAAAGAGTCCGTTTGTTGGTTTTAAATTTTTACTACTATTAAATATAATTGGGGGTGATTGGTTCACGTTTTGGGGCAATCTTTCTATATCAATATTATCTTTTCCCCTAAAAAAGTTGGGAATTAAATCTCGTATATCATAACCGGTGGTTTGCAGAGAAATATTCTTTTTAAGAAAATGAGGTGAAAAATATTTTTCTGTTTCTGAATAAATTGAATCAACAGTTTCTTGTCTAAATGGATTTACAGAGAACTGCTTATTTAATTTTATAGTTAGTGTTTGGTTTAACGAATCAATTAGGATTGTATCAATTTTTGTGTATGGGTAATCTGAAAAAGAAATATTCTTTAGTTGAAAATTTTCTTCAAACTGGGTTGCTAATTCAAGTAAAGTTTTTTCTTTGTTGGTTTGAAATATACTGCAACTAGATAAAGAAATGATAAGAAAGAAAAGAGAAATTGATTTTAGCTTATACATAATATAATAGTTTTATTTAGTAATCTATTAAAATTAGTGTTTTTAGGTATAGCTATCAATACAATATGGGTAGTAATAATATATAATGTAGAAATAATTAACTAAAAGTCAGTTTTATATAAAAGCGTAATTAAAATAAATTTGTGGAAAAATCTTATTTGAAAGCTATATCTTAGTATTCGATTAAAAAGTAAAAAAAATGGAATAATTGATAATGATTAAGTTGAAAATTATTGTTGAGCTTTTTGAATTTCTTAAAGTAAAAAAAATGGTGTTTGTTATCAAGAGTTTTTTCTTGGTTTTGTTAGGAGCTTTAATAGTTCTAACTCAAGGATCAGTTTTAGCTCCATTTATTTATGCTATTTTTTAGATCAAAAAAAGAAAAATATTTCCTTTTTTTTGTAAAAAAAAATATTTACTTTTTAAAACTAAATCAAAAACTACTTGGTTTTGTTTACATATATTTTATGGAGAGTTGGCAGAGTGGTTGAATGCGGCGGTCTTGAAAACCGTTGAGGGTGCAAGCCTTCCCGGGGTTCGAATCCCTGACTCTCCGCACTGATTTTAGAAAGCCCGTTTAAAGCAAATTATAGCTATAAACGGGCTTTTTTGTTTTTAAATAGAATATATTTGACTTTTATTAAGTCAGTTATTAAACATTATAATAAAAAAGATTAAGGATAAAAGTATGTTGAATTTCGAAAAACAAAGAATAGTGTTGGCTGAATATTGGTTTTTAGGGCTAATTTTGTTAACAATAAGTTTTATTCTTTTTTATTTACTGAAAGGCTCATTCTTTTCAATTGAAAAAATAGTTTTATTTTTTCTAATCATTTTTATTGGTTTTGCTTTTCATAATTATGGTGGCATAGTTGAAATTATTATAGAGAATGATACTATTTCAATTTGCAAATGGTTAAATAAAAAATTCACATACAAATTAGATGATATGACCATGAAGGAAAAAAAAAGGTGGACATACACGATACAAAAATACTATGTTTTGTCTCTAATACATAAAAATGGTAAAACATATAAATTTGATTCTACTTATTGGCAAAATTATATAGATATAAAAGAAACGCTTATTGAATATGGAGTTAGATGTGAATAAAAAAATATTTTTGGAATAGCAATATTGAGTTGAACAGGTGTAATTGATAGAAGGTCTGCGGATCTTATAATTATGTTAAGTAGTGGTGTAACAATTATTCTATATTTTATACTAAAAAAGTATAAAACTTAAAAAATTAAATAAACCTTTGGAACAAATTAAAAAAAAAGGGATTGGGACAAAGAAGTCATGAATAATTTTGTTAAAATATTAAATGATGCTGGTTTTAAGGTTTCTAACGGTAAATAAATATTGTAGTATAAAAGGCGGAAAGTTTAACTCATAAAATAAAGTTCATAGAACGGAAGAAACCTTTGGAAATATTAACCTATAAAAGAAAGATTATTTTTGATAAAACAAGAAAATACAATAAATTAGACAGTTGCTAAAAAAAATATTAGTGGCAAAAATAAATAAAGAATCATCTCGTTTTGGGCTCTTTTATTAGGGAGAGGGGTTCTGCTTAATATATAGTTATACTTCAAAAAAAAATACTTGACAATTTGGATGGCAGTAATTACATTGTAATTATAATAAAATGGGGCAGTAAAATGATAACGAAAGTTGTAAGAATAGGTAATTCACGAGGAATTAGAATCCCGAAATCTTTTATAGATCAAAGTGGAATAAAAAATGAAGTAGAGTTAGAAGTTAAAGATGACAGAATTATTATTAAATCTTTACCTGACATTCGAAAAAATTGGGATTTGGCATTTCAAAAAATGTCCGAAAATGGGGATGATGTTTTGTTAGATCAAGATTCCCTTATTGATCAATCATCTTGGGATAATGAGGGATGGACATGGTAAAGGAATATCTTAGATATGAAGTTTATTTAGTAAATTTAGATCCAACAATTGGAAGCGAAATCAAGAAAACTCGTCCTTGCATTGTTATTTCACCAAACGAAATGAATACAAATATTTCTACAGTAATTGTTGCTCCTCTCACATCAACAAAAAAGAATTATCCAACTAGAATAAACTGCCAAGTTCAAGGGAAAGAAGGTCAAATTGTTTTAGATCAAATTAGAACAGTTGATAAGCGAAGACTTATTAAAAAAATAGATTTAATTAGTAAAAGAACAAGATTAAAAATACATAAAGTTTTGGCAGAGATGTTTGCACAGTAATGCAGTATAACCAGCCGCTCAACCCGAATGCCGTTGTTGGTGGGAATTAGTTCGTAAAAAGTAATTAAGAAGTTTTTGATATAAATTGTGTTTAAGTAATAAGTAAAGTGTTCTCGATTTACTGGATGCAACAAAGTGACCAGCAAATTGTTGTTACAAATAAAAATAACAACGTTTGCATAAAAATTGGTTTAATTAGTTTGATCTAATCATTGTCATTTTTGGTGTCGGGTTATCAGCAACGCCGTTATGTGCAAAAAAAAAATTGCATTAGTCATAATATAGAGCTAAATTAAAACTATAATTAAGACTTAATAAGAAAGGTAAAAAATTGAAAAATATATCTGTATCAAGTGATATTATTCCAGTTGGGCAATTTAAATCAAGTTTGGCGAAATATCTAAAAGATTTACAAGTTCGAAAAAATTCATTAATTATTACTCAAAATGGGAAGCCAGCTGGAGTATTAATTTCTCCAAAGGAATTTGACAAATTGAGGGAAACAAAACTATTTATCGATTCAATTTCTCGAGGTTTGGCTGATTCAGAAAAAGGAGAAGTTTTAACAACTTTACAATTAAAGAAAGAATTAGCAAAAAATAGAGCCACAAAATCATAATGAAAATTCGTTGGACAAAAGAAGCTCTCTACAATATTCAAGAAATTGAAGATTTCATTTCACAAGATAATCCAACTGCTGCAATTAAATTTACTGATAAACTCATTTCGCTTGTTGAAAAAATAATAGAATTTCCAAAAAGAGGAAGGATCGTTCCAGAGCTATCAATTGAACAAATTAGAGAAATTTTATATAAAAATTATAGAATAGTCTACTTAGTCAAGAAAAATTCTTTGGAAGTACTAACGGTTTTTGAAGGTCGTAATTATTAGATAAAGAAAGTTTAGCTAATCAAATAAAAGGTAATTAGGCACATAACCAGCCGCTCAAGCCGAATTCCGTTTTTGATTGGGTGGAATTTTTAAAAAAGTAAGTTTAAAGTTTTATTCATAATTACATTTTAGTAAACGTAAAACGATGATTTAACTTATTACTTATTTTAATAAGGTAAGTGGATAAAAAGTAATGGACCTTTTTAAGTCTTAAGTCGCTTTCAAGATATAAAGCAGGTAGCAGTTAAATTGAAAAGTTTTATTTAATTGAGTCTGAAAAATAATTTGTGCAAAAGGATTTTGGCTTAATTAAAAATCTTAGAGACTGAAAAATAATTTGTGTAAATGAAAAAATTAGTTAAAGAATATCCTCAAATCTGTCGTTAAAATAAATAGAAAAATGGGATAAAACAATAGCCCAATTTCTAATAGGCTTTGTCCATTTTTTTGATAAATCTCTGTAAGCC
>PDWI01009777.1_pt1 | contig 10913 bp, 6 predicted proteins | sample 1430891 | NCBI WGS metagenome assembly PDWI01 (sample SAMN01162508, study PRJNA174530) | Oral metagenome, whole genome shotgun sequencing project. | biome: Marine environment; feature: Marine mammal; material: Swab sample of the gingival sulcus; isolation source: swab sample of gingival sulcus... | reverse complement strand
CCATAGGTCAACCAGAATTCAAGAGAAGAGTCCAGCAGATTGCACAGCTCGTTTTCATCAAAAACCCTGCCTGCATAGTTTACACGACTCACCCCTGGAATAAATTTTTGTTGCTGCAATGGTTTATGTATGGCCTGATAGTATGCAGTACCGATTTTTTTGGTAACTTTCCCTAGTACTTCCTGTAACTTGTTAGGATATACCCGGGCGATAACAGTCCATTTCACTTCTGAACAGGAAAATGTTGTAAGCTGATCTGCATAAATAATAGAATCGTTCTCCAACTCACCAGATTGGAGATCAGGTGCATTTAAGGCAATGAAATACGGAGAGGCATATTTACAAGTGGCAGCTGGAGAAAGTTTTGCGACAGTAATCGTTTTTTCCTTCTCATCTTCCAGGCTTGCAAACAGGACAAGCCCCAGCCCGGGAAATTCTATATCACTACTCTGTCTCCGCACAGATATGACTGTGCCAATCATGCTTGCCAACTCCACAACTTCTCTCCTTATCTGTTCCCAAAAATGCTGATTAAAATCTTATTCTGCCCAGACGGCTTTATAGCATCGGGCATCGTGAATATATTCATCCAGCTGTTGTGTTGTCAAAAGCTGTTGATGTTCATAAAATTGACGATACCACTCTACTGTTTTTTCAAAAGTTGTCTCACAACTCCATATTCCACGCCAGCCAAGATATTGCCGTGCTTTTGAGCAGTCCAGTTTTAAAAGATTTGCTTCATGGGGATTTTCTTTATTGCATGCCACTTCATATTTAATTCTGGACCAATGTTTTTGCATGGATTGCACAACATCGAGAACGGATATTGACTCATCACTATCAGGGCCAAAATTCCAGGCGCTGGCAAGCTCTTGTCTTCCTTGTAAAAGTCTCTGTCCAAGCAGTAGATAGCCACTTAATGGTTCAAGGACATGCTGCCATGGTCTTGTTGCCTGAGGATTGCGGATGGTAAAAACATGGTCTTTACTCGCCCCCTGCATCATATCGGTAACAATACGATCTTTAGCCCAATCGCCGCCACCAATAACATTACCAGCTCGGACACTGGCAAGTAGAGGTACTGCCATTTGCTTACTGCTATCCCGGGTAAAGAAAGAGTTTCTATAGGATGCCGTTATCAGTTCCGCACAACCTTTTGATGCACTGTACGGGTCATATCCTCCCATTGGATCATTCTCACGATATCCCCAAACCCATTCCCTGTTTTCATAACATTTATCACTGGTGATATTGACAATCGCCTGAACAGATTGTGTCTGGCGACAAATTTCCAGAATATTTGCCGTTCCCAGAATATTGGTATGAAGGGTTTCCAGAGGATTTTCATAGGAAAGACGAACCAATGGTTGTGCCGCCAGGTGAAAAACGACTTCTGGTTGAAATTCACCCCAGACTTTCTCCAGTTGAGAAAAGTCTCTTATATCTGCCAAAACAGATGTAATGGAACTGTTTTCTAAAAGAGAGAAATGGTTGGGCTGGGATTCTGGAGGCAGAGCATAACCAAGGACATCAGCTCCAAGCCGGCAAAGCCAATGGGAGAGCCATGAACCTTTGAACCCGGTATGTCCGGTTACCAGAACACGCCTGTTTCGATATATATCACCAAACAGACAGGAAGTTTGATTGTTCTCTCTTATCTTCAATCGTTCCATATCTTCCAGGGAGCACTATTTTTATCCCATAAATTTTCTAACTTTGTTTTATCTCGTAGAGTATCCATTGCCTGCCAAAAACCTTTGTGTTTATATGCACAAAGCTGTTTTTCTCCAGCAAGTTTCTCCAGAGGTTCTTGTTCCCATACAGAGGCATCATCTTTGATATAATCTATAACCTCAGGTTCAAGGATAAAAAATCCGCCATTAACCCAGGCTCCATCTCCTCGTGGTTTTTCTTGAAAACGATGGATAAAGGGATCTTCGATGTTTAAAGCACCATAACGTCCGGGAGGCTGTATTGCTGTCATTGTCGCCAGAACCTTATTTTGTTTATGGTACTTAATCAGATCTGCAATATTGACATCGGCAACACCATCACCATAAGTAAAACAAAAAGGGCTATCGTCTAAATAGGGAGCTACTCTACGCAGTCGTCCTCCCGTCATAGAGTGTAATCCTGTGTCTACAAGCGTAACTTTCCAGGGTTCACACTTGTTCATATGCACATCCATTTTGTTCTCTTGCATATCAAAAGTTATATCTGACATATGCAGGAAATAATTTGCAAAGTACTCCTTGATAAAATATCCCTTATAACCCAGGCATATAATAAAGTCATTTATTCCATAATGAGAATATATTTTCATGATATGCCAAAGAATGGGTTTCCCTCCAATTTCGATCATTGGCTTAGGACGAAGATGAGTTTCTTCGCTGATTCTTGTACCAAAACCTCCTGCAAGAATAACAGCTTTCATGTTTTTCTCCTGTTTGTTACACTTATTATACTAGCCCAGGATTTCTCATGAGTTTTTTTGTTCTATATTCAATTGCATGATTTTATTCTGCATATCAAATTCCTTAAAAGAGAGTCTGTTTTTCACAAGGAGAAACAAAAAAACTCCCCCTGGGGTGAGGATTTTTTGGCGAGCCTTCGTTACAAGGCGCTTCGTTGTAGTTTACTACAACGAAGCGCCTTGTGCCTTGGCTTACGAAAAACTTTGCCCATGAGAACTCCGGGCTAGTCCAGGATTCAGGTTTTTATGTTTCTTGCAAAAGATATTTAAGTACAACACGCGTGTCTGGGTGACAGTGTAGTGCAGGAGAAGTGACTGCACAAATCTCTTTCATTTATGGCTTTCTGTTCCAGCTCTGTGGTTTTATTAAATGTGGTTATCTTTTACAAAATATCCACCCTTTTTGGGGCTTCCTCTATATTCTATTTTATTTTCTATCCTTAACTGTTTTAGCCAGCGTTCTATGGTTTTTACGGATCTGTTTAGTTCTTTTGCAAAAAAAGGACTTATTTTATTGGGTTTTGTGCAAATGAGTTATATAAAGAATTTACACCCTCATTTACTCCCTCACATACTCCCTTACTTACACCCCCATCTACTTCTATAACCTGTTATCACTATTTGTTAAAAATCCTTTTACATCATAAATTATTGATTCTTTTTCTCGTAGAGCATCCAGATCTATGGTTTGAAATTCATGGTGTGCTACAGCTAAAACAATGGCACTGAATTTTTTTTCCGGAAGTTCTTGTATACTTTTTATACCATATTCCTGTTGCACTTTTTCGGGGTCTGCCCAGGGATCATAAGCGGTCACCTTGATACTGAAATCCTCCAGTGCGCTGATTATATCTATAACTTTGGTGTTACGCACATCCGGACAATTTTCCTTAAACGTTATGCCGAGTATTAATACTGCTGCGTTATTTACAGGAATACTCTTTTTTATCATTGCTTTTACAACTTGTTCCGCAATATATTTACCCATGGAGTCATTTAATCTTCTTCCTGCCAGGATAATCTCTGGATGATAGCCATATTCCTGTGCTTTTTGTGCCAGATAGAACGGGTCAACACCTATACAGTGACCTCCAACCAGACCGGGTTTAAAAGGTAGAAAGTTCCATTTGGTATTTGCTGCTTCCAATACTGCATGGGTATCAATATTCATCAGGTTAAATATCTTTGCCAATTCATTGACAAAGGCAATATTTATATCCCGTTGCGAATTTTCTATTACTTTAGCGGCTTCAGCAACTTTTATGGTTGGCGCAAGATGTGTACCTGCAGTGATAACTGATTTATAAATTTTATCAATAGTTTTAGCCGCTTCTGGGGTTGAGCCGGAAGTAACTTTTAATATCTTCTCCACGGTATGTTCCTTATCACCCGGATTAATTCTTTCCGGTGAGTAACCTGCGTAAAAGTCTGTATTAAATTTCAAACCTGAAATCTCTTCCAGTATGGGGATACACTCTTCCTCTGTTGCTCCTGGATATACTGTTGATTCGTAAATGACAATATCATCTTTTTTTAATACTTTCCCTACTGTTTCTGTTGCTTTTAGCAAGGGAGTCAGAACAGGTCTGTTATTTTTATCTACAGGTGTCGGGACGGTTATAATAAATATATTGGCCTCTTTTATCTCTTGTATATCTGTAGAGCAGAACAACCCTTTTTTTCTGGCAGAAAACGGGTTCTCCTTGACTAATGAAGACTGCAGTAATTCATCAGATACTTCCAGTGTATCATCATGGCCACTGGTTAATTTTATAACTCTTTCCTTGTTTATATCAAAGCCTGTAGTGGGGTATTTTGTCGCAAACAGTCTTGCTAGTGGCAACCCAACATAGCCCAGGCCAATAACCGCTATTTTATAGTCCATTTATAGAAAACTCCTTTTACTTTTCCAGAATAATAATTTCTTATAAAACTTCTTTATAAAAAAGGATAAGGAAAAATAACTAATAAAAAACAACATATAAACCAAGAATATATGGTAATCATATATTTTCATGGCATATGAGATTATCGCCAGAGAGGCAGCAAACAGAGATGCTCCAAGAAACATATATACAACACCAACCCTGGATAGTCCATATCGCAGAGTGATATGGTGAAGATGGTAGCGATCGGCCTTAAACGGATTTTTCTTCAATAACATTCTCTTCGTCATGACAACTATTGTATCCGTGATAGGGAGGGCGAGGATAATAAGGGGAATTGCAGGACTTACGCCGGCAGTTTCGCCCTGAGTGAGGGCAAGGGCCATAAATGCCAGAGCAAAACCGAGACATAAACTTCCAGCATCTCCCATAAAAACAGTGGCGGGATTCCAGTTATAGCGCAAAAAACCTGCAATTCCTCCAGCAAAGGCGAGATTTATCAGGGTAAGGATGGGTTTGTTCTCAAAAAAGGCAAGTAACGCAAAAGCAGAAAAAGAGATCAATGCTATCCCTCCGGCCAGCCCATCCAGGCCATCCACCAGATTAATGGCGTTAATAACTCCAGCTACACAGAAGATAGTTACAGGATAGATGATCCATGGAGTTTGCGGCAGTGTTAAAGAGCCACATCCCAGTAAATCTCCAAAAGAGAGAAGAGCTGTTTTACTGAAATAGATCATTAGAACAGTCGCTCCTGTCTGGGCCAGAAATTTTCTTTTGGAATCAAGATCAAGCAGGTCATCAAGAAAACCGACCAGCAGGAGCAGGGCGAGTCCAAGAAAAAAGCCGCGCATACCCTGCAGGCCGGTAAGCAGCATAATACTGAATGTTACGGAGATAACAATAGCAATCCCCCCTACCAGAGGAGTGGGGGAGGAGTGTATATTCCTCTTTTCCTTCGGGATATCAAGTAAATTTATTCTGGTTGCAATTGTCCGCAGCCGGGGAATAAGATAAAAGGCTCCAAACAGTGGGAATAAGAATGCGAGAAAATATTTTAACGTGAGGGGGATCATTCTTTATCAGACTTTATAAACGTTGTGGTATAAGAGGGAGTTATAATTCAAGAAAAGAGAGACGCTTATGTCACTCTTCACCGATAGTGACATAAGCTGTTTTAAAAGCTTTCTTACGATAATATCCAATCTTTACTCTTTTTTGAGGCTGATATAGCAAGATACGCTTACGAAAATCAGCAGCTCCCGTAATTCTTTTCCCATCCAGATAACATAGTACGTCTCCTGCCTGCAAGCCGGATTTCATGGCGGGGGAATTTTTATATACCTTTACTATCTGAGCAAAATTTCCTGTAGTTTTAATGGATGTTTGTTGTATGGAATTCTCATCGGCATCAGTAATGCTGACTCCTATCCAGCCGCGAACAATTTCGCCTGTAGCTATCAATTGTTCGGTGATTTTTTTTGCCATATTGGCAGGGATTGCGAAACCGACTCCCATATAGCCCCCGGTTCTTGTCATAAAGGCGGTATTTATACCAACGACTTTGCCGGAAATATTGAGCAGTGGTCCTCCGGAATTTCCGGGATTTATTGCGGCATCAGTCTGAATAAAATGTTCATACTCATTTGCGCCCAGGTTGTTATAGCTGGTTGCGCTGATAATGCCTGCTGTTACTGTCTGCATATATTTATAGGGAGAGCCGACAGCAAGGACCCAGTCGCCAACCTTTGTCTTATCTGAATCTGCAAAGGATAACGATGGGTAATCCGAGCCGGGAATTTTTAATACAGCGATATCGAGCTCCCTGTCCTCACCGGTAACCCTTGCTGTGTGATGTGTTTTATTTGCCAGAATAACCTCGACTGTTTCTGCGTCACGAATAATATGGCTGTTGGTAACGATATAGCCGTTACTGTTGATAAAAAAACCTGAACCAAAGACGTTTTCAGAAAATCTGCCGGCCTCAGGGGAGTCTTCTTTGGGAAGAGAATTGCCGAAAAATTGTTTTAATACAGGATCCTGTGCAATTTGACTTCGATATGAGTCCTTATGGCCGGGACTTCTTGTGACATGGATATAGACAACTGCCGGCCGGGCCTCCTCGATAATGGTGGAGAATGTATTCTGCAGTTCCTGCAGCAGCTGCCTGGAGTTCTGCTCTGCCAGTGTCTGTTCGCAAGAGAGGAAAAGCAGAAAGAGAAGCAAAAAAGAGAGTGTATTCTTATGGATGGAGGTCATTGTCTGCGTTATTCCAGGGTATAATCAAGTTTTTGGATAAGAAGTTTACCATTTTCCTGACGCAGGGTGAAGAAGATCTGCCCGGCTCCGGAAAATATCTTACTGGATGTATAGGTCGCGTCAAGATGATAACGGCCATTTACATGAATGGTGTTATCAGCCTCTCTCTTCCAGGAGATTACGTTTATTTTCATCCGCAATAGAGAGATTGAGTTAAAAAAACTTTTGTAAGAATTAACGGTTGCTGTAACAGGGGTCCCGTTCTCTGTTGCAGTCTCTGTGAAAAAGCTTATAAAAGCAGTTAGATCACGCTGTTCATAGGCATTTATATAGTCAGCAAGGAACGTGGCCAGCTCCCTGTTGAAATCCTTAGCCCTGATCTCTCTGGCTATCTGCTCTTTTTTCGGGCTAATCTCTTTTATACGGGCAACTTTTGCTTTTTTTCGAACGTCCTTGATGATGTTTTTGGTTGTCGCTTGTTGTTGGGGCGCTGGTTTTTTCGGTTGATCGGGAATGCTCTTCGCCAGCTGCTTCTTATCTGTTTGCAGAGACGGATGTCTCTCTGCTTGCTGCTTGATGATTTGAACCTTTTGCACTAAAGAGGTTTTGGCTATCTTATGTGGAATAAAAACGGGAGCCTCCTTTTCTTCCGGGAAAAACGTAAAGGTTCCTGTTACCTTATCCGGTGTTGGCTTGCTACTGTTATCGACAGTTTTTTTCACAACGAGAGGTTGTGGTAAGGGGGGATTCCTGTCTTTTTCGGATTGAAGCGGCCGCTGTCGTAAAAGAGGCGGAGCAGGCGCGGCCGCTTCTTCATTGAGCTTTTTCTGTTGCTGTGGTTTCTCGGCAAGTACCGCTACCTCTTCTTTCTTTTCTTCCTTTTTCAGGGAGAGAGGTGTTTTCTCTTTTTTTTCCGCGGGTTCTTCTTTACTGGTAATTTGCTGCCCGATCTGAGGCTGTATTGATTGTTGAGCCGGCTTCACTTTTTTTTCTGTACGCATCGCCGGCTCTTGCTGTAACCCTTTCAGCATTGCGTTTCTGCGGACACCAAGTATGCTGCCACTGATGACAATGAAAAAGAGGATAAGTGCCATGCCGCCCCATAGGCCAAATTTTTTCCTGTTTCTCCAGTTTCCCCAGCTACCCTGTTTAATCTTGATATACTGCCCCTGTTGTGCTGGAAGAACTGGTGACTTTTCCGGTTTTTCAATACCGAGCAGGATGCGGTATGCTTTAGTGATTTCAATAAAGATCTCATTTGCCTCATCTGTGTTATTGGCAGCACGATCCGGGTGGTATTGAAGGCTGAGCTGACGGTAGGCTTTTTTTATCTCATCAGGAGCAGCACCTTCTTTCAGGCCCAGAGTCTTATAATATTGAGATCTGTCTTGTGCAGAATTTTCCATCATACCGCCTGGCGAATCAATTTCTGTTTTGAGAACAAGGCCCTTGTTGTAAAGAGAAGGACTGTATAAAAAGTAAAACGTTATGGCGCGTTGTTGTCCCAGCATGGAAATGTTGGGCCGCACTCTTCACAATTATCTGTTATTGCTATATTTTTTATCCATAGCTTGCCGGACATCTTATTATCAATCTGGCGGCTTGACTGCCTGCGCAGACGCAGCACAACGGCGGAACAACCGCAGGGGACTTCAAAATTTTCAATATCTCTGGCCCAATCCTGTGTCGGCTCGACCATCTGGAAATCAATGGGTTTCATAGAACACCCATAACCGGATATCTGAAAAAATGGACGCTGGTCAGTTGTCAGCTTTTCGCTCTTCATTGAAGCGGAAAACTGATACCTTACTCCTTGTTGAACCGGGATAATCTGGTAAAAATGATTAAAATCGAGATTTTTCCAGCCCTTAAAACGAAATTGGACCTCCCGGGCTATATCGTCCTGCGCCTCTTCCGGGATAAACCGTTGCACAAAATCCTTATCCCTGCCAATCCTCCAGCCAAATGCGGTCCGTAAAAATGGTTGTATAAAGCTGCCGTTATAGACGATATTTCTTTTATCAAACCATTTTTGCCAATAAAGAGCGGCGGAGGTAAATTCTTCATTGCTGATAAGGGTATTAAGTAGCCATAATTTATCTTTTTCGCTAAGCTCTTCCTGTCTCTTTTCCAGCTCATTAAGAAAATAGAGGGCAAAAGGGATCTTTTTTTTGTGCAATGCGTGGTGGAAAAGATAAAGAAGGTTTTCATCGCCAAGCTGAGCTGTTAACTCTTCCGGTTCAGGAAAGATTCTCCAGGCAAGTTCCAGTGCGGAGTTTCTTGTTTTGCCGGGAATTCGTTCAATAATAAAGCGGAGCTCAGCGGGAAGGAGTTCATTGCGGCCAAGTTCATAAGCAACAAGTACCTTTTCCCATCTCCATTTCAGCAGCTCGGCAGTAAGGCTGTCGGCATAATCAAGAATTGCGTTGGCCTGTTTTTTCTCTCCCTTGTCATTGCTAACGGAGGCAAGGGTCAGCCACGCGGGGACATAGAAACTGTTATTTTTCAACGCCTGGATAAGTTTTTTTTCGGCACTCTGCAAGTCTGCTTCAAACAGATATGCTTCTTCGGCAGCATAGGTTAATACCGGCGCGTTATGGCTCTTCTCCAGATATTTTTCTGCCAGATTTCCTGAAAAGATATTCTGCCTGATCCAGGCAGAATAGAGCATTCCTGCGGCGCAAAGGAGCAATAGCAAGAAGAGTGGAATCTTGATTATAATATCTCTGGAAAGCATCACTTTCTCACTTGTAGAATATTACCCTTCCTGCTCTTCACCGGCGCCATAGCTATAGTTATATGCATAATATTTATAGCCACCATAACCGTAGGAGCCGAAACCGCTGCGTCGGCCGCTTTTGTTGATTATTGTACCCAGGATCCTGCCGCCAACATTTGTTATTGCCCGGCGGAAATGTTTTACCCCTTCGCGGGGAGTGTCTCCTTCCACGGAAATCAGAATTACACCGTCAACCATATTGGCAAGAACAAGAATCTCGGCAAATCCCTGGTATGGAGGACCGTCAAGTATTATCCGGTCATATTGTTCACTGACTGTCTGCAGAAGCTGCCGCATCTTTCTTGAAGAGAGGAGTTCCGCGGGGTTTGGCGGCAGGGGACCTGAGCTTATATAGTCAAGTCCTGAAAAACCGGTATGCAGAATAACGTCTGAGAGTTCTGCCTGGCCGGTTAATACCGAAGAGAGCCCTTTACCTCTCAACCCATTGCTGAACACATGGTGCAGGCTTGGTTTACGCAAATCAACATCTATCAAAAGAACTCTCTCTTCTTCAGAGAGATAGGAGAAGCAGGCATTACTGGAGGAGGAACTTTTTCCCGCTCCGGGCAGAATACTGGTAATCAGAATCGTTTTTGGCGGATTATCGGCAACCGAAAGACGCACCGAGGTCATCGTTGTCCGAAACGCTTCCGCCACAGGAGAGCGGGGATCATCATGAAATTTTAATGCCATATATTTGCGGTCCTCTTCTGCCTCTCTGTCAAAGGGGATAAGGCCAAGCACAGGAATACCAAAACGATCTGTCATCTCATCGGGGTTTTTTATGGTATTATCAAAAAACTCGGCAATAAAGGCGGCACCGATACCGCTGACCAGCCCGAGGGCCAGACCAATGAGCAGGTTAAGAACCATTCGCGGCTTAAAGGGATAGAGCGGCGGTCTTGCCTGATCCACAATCTGGATATTGGTTACCGAAGCGCCAACCGTTGCCTCAATCTCCTTGGCCCGTTGCAGCAGGCTCTGATATATTGATTTATTTGTCTCCACCTCGCGGGCAAATATTTTATACTGGGTCGCTTTTTCATCCAGTGCCATTGCCCGTTTTTTCTGCTCTTCTGTTCGTTCCTGCAGGTATTGCTCCTCTTTAAGGGCGGTCTCATATTCATCCCGTACCGAATCGGCAATGGCCATCTCTTCTGCATGGATCTGTACCCGCAACTCTTCCATCTGCGCTTTAAGCTGAACCATTTTGGGGTAGCCGGGTTTAAATGTGGTGCTCATCTGCTGATACTGGGCAAGGAGGGTGGCATACTGATTTTTCAGCCGCCAGAGCAGCTCATTAAAGGTGTTTTCTCTAAGGTTACCCGCCTCAGGGGACAGAAGCTGCTTATAACGGGCTTCCTTGCGTATCCGCAGGGCGCGGGCTTCAGCAAGCGCGGTATTTAACTCCTCCAGCTGCCTCATAACCAGGTTCTGTTTGGGGTCAAGAGAAACAATGCCAATACCTCTGGCAAATTTCTGCAGCTCCTGTTCAGACTCTTCCAGTTTTATCTGG
>PDWI01009775.1_pt1 | contig 10913 bp, 7 predicted proteins | sample 1430891 | NCBI WGS metagenome assembly PDWI01 (sample SAMN01162508, study PRJNA174530) | Oral metagenome, whole genome shotgun sequencing project. | biome: Marine environment; feature: Marine mammal; material: Swab sample of the gingival sulcus; isolation source: swab sample of gingival sulcus... | reverse complement strand
TCTAAACTTCCCGTTGTAATGGGAGTTAGTTTTACATTTGTAGGTAGTTTATCTTTTATAGCATCTACATATAATTATGAAACAATGATAGGTGCTGTAATAATTGGCGGTATTGTAGAGGGGCTTTTGGGATTAAGTTATAAGTATTGGAAAAAACTTATTTCACCAATAGTGAGTGCTTGCGTTGTTACAACTATAGGTTTTTCTTTGTTACCTGTGGGAGTTAGAAGTTTTGGTGGTGGATATGTAAAGGATTTTGCAAGTCCTAAGTATATTATTGTTGGACTTATAACTCTTTTGTCTTGTATATTATTTAATATTTTTGCAAAGGGTTATATGAAGCCATTAAATGTATTGTTTGGACTTGTAGTAGGATATATTGTTTCTATTTTTATGGGAATAGTTGATTTTAATTCTTTACAAAATATTATAAATCAAGTAGGTATAGTTTCACTCCCTAAATTTTTGCCTTATAAGCCAATTTTTAACTTTGGAACAATAGTTTCTGTGATAATTGTATTTTTAGTTTCTGCTGCTGAAACTATTGGGGATACTTCCGCTGTAGTTTCGGGCGGACTTTCTCGTGATATAACAGATGAAGAGGTTTCAGGTTCGCTTAGCTGTGATGGTTTCGTAAGTGCAATTTCAGGTTGTTTTGGTTGCGCTCCTATAACATCTTTCTCTCAAAATGTAGGTCTTATAAATATGACAAAAGTTGTAAATAGGTTTACGATTATGACAGGGGCATTAATACTTATAATTTCGGGTATTATACCTCCGATAGGTGCATTGTTTTCTACTTTGCCACAAGCTGTGTTAGGTGGCTGTACTATTATGATGTTTGGTACTATAGTGGTAAGTGGAATGGGTATGATAGGTAAATGTGGTTATACTCAAAGAAATACAATAATAGTTGCTTTGTCTGTAAGTGTAGGTTTAGGCTTTACTCAAGTTCCTGAAATTTTTAATTTTGCACCTGCAATAGTTAAAGATATTTTTTCTGGAAATCCTGTAGCAGGAGTATTTGTAATATCTATGATTCTAAATTTAACGTTGCCAAAGGATATGGAAATAAAGAAAATTACAGAATAGTTTTTGTATAAAAAATAATAAGAATTTTATTTACTAAATTTTACAAGTTATTTGTTTAAAATGTTGTTTTAAAATATTTTAAGCATTATATTAGTGCAATATATAAATTTATAGTAGTTTAATAGGGGGAATTATGATTTTAATAAAAAAATTTGAATTTGATGCAGCGCATCATCTAACAAAATATCACGGAAAGTGTGAAAGACCGCACGGCCACACTTATACTTTAGTTGTTAAACTTGAAGGAACTCCAGATGATGAAGATATGATTTTTGACTTTGTAATGTTAAAAGATATAGTTAAAAAGAATGTTTTAGACCATTTTGATCACCACGATTTAAATGATATATTGGAAAATCCTAGTGCAGAAAATATAGCTATTGATATATGGTCAAGACTTGTTGATTTAGTTAAAAGACCTAATTGTAAGCTTTATGAAATAGAAGTTTGGGAAACAAAATCATCGGGCGTAGTTTATAGAGGAGAATAGTATGAGAGATATTCAGTCAGAAAAGGATACAAGGGGAGTTTATTTAAGTGAAGTAGGTATTAATAGATTAAAAATACCTGTAGAAATTGTATGCGATGTTGTTAAAACTAATACAGTTGCAGAATTTTCTCTTGCAGTAGGTTTGGATGAAACTTGTAAAGGTACTCATATGAGTAGGTTTATAGAAATTATAAAAGAATATAAAACTATAGATATAAATAATTTAGAGCCTTTATTAAAAGAAATAATCGAAAAAGAAAATGCTAAGAGTTCTTTTGTTGAATTTAAGTTTCCATATTTTATAGAAAAAGCTGCTCCTGTAAGTGGTGTTAAGAGTTTGGTTGAAATAGAAGTAGAGTTAAAAGCATCTATCAAAGATGATAAGTTTAGTAGAGATATAACTTTATTTGTACCTATTACAACTTTATGCCCTTGTTCTAAAGCTATATCAAAGTACGGTGCGCACAATCAGAGAACTATTGCAAAAGTAAAATTAGTAAGTTCATCTGATATATGTATAGAAAAAATGGTAAGTCTTATTGAAAAAAATGCGTCTTGTGAAGTTTATACAATACTTAAAAGGCCTGATGAAAAATATGTAACGGAAAAAGCATATGAAAATGCAAAATTTGTTGAGGATGTTGCAAGAGATATTTACTTAACTTTTGATAAAATGGATGAAATAAGTGAATTTGAAATTTCAGTAGAAAGTCAAGAGAGTATTCACAATCACAATGCCTATGCAAAAGCTGTAAAAAGGGGAAATTAAGTGAAGAAAATAGCTTTTATAGCAGTTGGTGGTAATGTAGGTAATACTATTACCTATATAGAAACCGCTTTAGATATGATGCCGGATTATGGTATAGAAGTTTTGAAAAAATCTAAACTTATTAAAACAAAACCTTATGGTAATGTAGAGCAAGATGATTTTATAAATGGTGCAATATTAGTTAGTACAGAAAAAACTTCTATTGAACTTTTAGACGCACTATTAGACATAGAAAAGAAACTAGGCAGAGTAAGGATTATTAAGTGGGGACCAAGAACCATTGATTTAGACCTTTTGTTTTATGATAATGAGATACTAAATACTGAAAGATTAACTTTGCCACATCCTGAAATTCAAAAAAGAATGTTTGTTTTAGAACCTTTATGTGATATAGAAGAAGATTTTATTCATCCAATTTTAAATAAAACAATGAAAGAACTTAAAATAGAACTTGAATTAAATAATTATTTAGAATGGCTTGAAAAAAGAGAAAAATTTGGTATTAAATTAGGACTTGAAAACACTAAACTTTTATTAAATGAGTTTGATAATCCGCATAAAAAAATAAAATGTTTACACGTTGCAGGAACTAATGGTAAAGGGTCGGTTTGTACTTATTTATCGTCTGTTCTTAAAACTTCGGGATATAAAGTTGGACTTTTTACTTCTCCTTTTATAGAAACTTTTAGAGAAAGATTTCAAATAAATGGCGAAAATATTACGAGTTTAGATTTATTAAATCTTTTAAAAAAAATAAAATCTGTAGTTTTAGATTTAGAAACTAAAAATATACACCCAACTTATTTTGAGATATTAACAGTTATGTGCTTTGATTATTTTTATATGCAGAATGTCGATTTTGCAGTTATAGAAGTAGGTCTTGGTGGGCTTTACGATTCTACAAATGTAATAACTAATCCTATTGCTAGCTTTATTACTGCAATAGATTTTGACCATACAGACTTTTTAGGAGATACTTTAGAAAAAATAGCAGAGCAGAAAGCGGGAATAATAAAAGAAAATTGTCCTGTTTATTGTTATCTAAATACTGATGAAGTAGTATCAGTATTAAAAAATACTGCTGTAAATAAAAACTCTGAATTTAATTTGTTGTCTGATGAAGTTATAAATATAAAATCTTTAAAATTAGATGATATGAGATTTGATTATGGAAATTTTAAAGACATTGAACTTTCTATGTGGGGAAAACATCAAGTTTATAATGCGTCTTTAGCTATAATGGGTCTTTTAAGTTTAAGAGATAAAGGTGTAATAAACTTTACAGATGAAGCTCTTTACAAAGGTTTAAACTCTGCTAAAATCATAGCTAGATTAGAAAGATTATCTAAAAAACCTACTTTTATAATAGACGGAGCGCATAATATGCAAGGTGTAAGGGCATTAGTTGACGCAATTAAGGAGATAAGTTATAATAAGTTGATTTTAGGCGTTGGTATATTAAAAGATAAAGACTATAAGGGGATAATAGAACTTATTTGTCCATTAGCTGATGAAATTATTGCAACCGAACTAGATATGCCAAGAGCACTTAATTCAAAAGAACTAGCTAGAGAGATAACTAAGTTAAATAAAAATGTAGTAGCTATTAGTGATTTACATAAAGCTGTAGATAAGACCTTTGATTTAGCTACAGAAGATGATGTTATAATTTGGGGAGGTTCTTTGTATCTAACTGGCGAAGTTAGAAAATATGTAAAGAGTTTGTAGAGTCAAATATTTTATTTATAAAAATTAAATTTAACTTTATTAATTTAATTATTTTAGTTTAAAACGTGGAGGAAAAATGGCAAAAAATTTGGTAATAGTTGAGTCGCCAGCTAAGGCAAAAACTATAGGTAAATTTTTAGGTAGAAACTATAAGGTAACTGCATCAGTTGGGCACGTAAGAGATTTACCAAAGAGTACTATGGGCGTTGATATAGAGAATGATTTTGAGCCCAAATACATCACTATAAGGGGTAAGGGTGATGTCATAAAAGAATTGAGAAAAGAGGCAAAAAAGGCAGACAACGTAATTCTAGCTACTGACCCTGATAGAGAGGGAGAGGCAATAGCTTGGCATTTAAAAACTTTGTTAGAGGGAAGTGTGGATAAATTTGAAAGAGTAACATTTAATGCTATAACAAAGGATACTGTTAAAAACGCTGTTAAAAATGCCAGAGATATTGATATGGATTTAGTTGATGCGCAGCAAGCTAGAAGAATTTTAGACAGAATAGTTGGTTATAGTATATCGCCTTTACTTTGGGCAAAAGTTCGTAGGGGGCTTTCAGCGGGTAGGGTTCAGTCAGTTGCTACTAGGATGATTTGTGATAGGGAAGATGAAATTTCTAATTTTGTACCTGAAGAGTATTGGTCTATTGATGTAGAAACTTTAAAAAATAAAAAGAAAATTAAATTTGCATTTGTTTCTTCTTGTGACGGAAAAACAAAACTTGTTTCAAAAGAAGATGTTGATTTGATTCTATCTTCTATGGATGAAAACTTAATAATTAAAGATATAAATAAATCTAATAGGACAAAGTCTGCTTTCAATTCGTTTACAACTTCTACTTTACAGCAAGAGGCATATAATAAACTTGGCTTTAGTGCAAAAAAAACAATGTCTGTAGCACAGAAATTATATGAGGGAATAAAAATTGGTAGTTCTAGCATAGGTCTTATTACATATATGAGAACGGACTCTGTAAGAATAGCGCCTGAGGCATCACTTAAACTAAAATCATATATTGAAGATACTTATGGGAAAAAATATATTGGAAATACTGTTCATTCGGGTTCAAAAAATACACAAGATGCGCACGAGGCGATAAGACCGTCTTATGTAGATTATACGCCTGAAAGTATAGCGAAGTATTTAGATAAGGATCAGTTAAAATTATATACTCTTATATGGAAAAGATTTGTAGCTAGTCATATGGCAAAAGCAAAGTTTTCTCAAGACACAGTAACTGCAAGCTCTAAAGATAACATTTTTAAAGTTAGTGGTAGTGTAATGACCTTTGACGGTTTTACCAAAGTTTATGATTATGTAAGTTCAAAAGATGTTGTGTTACCAAATTTTGAAGTAGGTGAAATTTTAAAAATTAATAAAATTTTACCCGAACAGCATTTTACAAAACCAAAAGCTAGATATACAGAGGCTAGTCTTGTAAAGGCTATGGAGGAACTTGGTATTGGTAGACCAAGTACTTATGCACCTACTATTTCTACAATAATATCTAGGGGTTATGTAGCTAAAGAAAAGAAAAATTTGTTACCTACAGAGCTTGGTTTTATTATAAATACTATAATGAAAGACCACTTTAAGGATATAGTAAATGTTAAATTTACAGCTGGGCTTGAAGAAAGTTTAGATAGTGTAGAGGCTGGAAAAATTGAGTGGAAAAAGGTTATAAACGATTTTTATAAAGAATTTGAACCTAGTTTGGAACTTGCGGGAAAAGAACTTGAAAAAGTCAATATGGATATTGAAACAGACGAAATATGCGAACTTTGTGGAGCTGTAATTTTAATAAAACACGGTAGATTTGGTAAGTTTATGGCTTGTTCTAATTATCCTGAATGTAAAAATACTATGCCTATATTAGATAAGATAGGTATAAGTTGCCCAATTTGTAAAACAGGAGATGTAATAAAAAGAAAAACCAAAAAATTTAAGGATTTTTATGGATGTTCTACTTTTCCAAATTGTAATTTTACTAGTTGGCATAAACCAACGGGAGATTTTTGTAATATTTGTGGAAAAACGATGATAGATTATAAAACCAAGTCTGTTCATAAAGTGAGATGTATAGATAACGAATGTAAGAGTAATAAATTAAAAACTACAAAGAAAAAAACGAAAACTAAAAAATAGTAATAAAAATATCGTGCGGTATTTATAGGTTATGATTATTAAACTTTTATAATTGTAATATGTAAAACTGTTACGGTATTTTTTTGCTAATTTATAATAAAAATGATTATGTATAAAAATATAAATTTTTTTGTTAAAAAGTATTGACAATAGTAAATCGGGGGGGGTATACTATATATGTTATTTTAATAGAAGGGGAGAATATTTTATGAAAAAAATAAGTATATTGTTGGTATTATTTTTATTATTTAATGTTGCATTTGCAGATAGTAAGGATAACAGTCATTTAAAGGATAAAACATTAAATAAAGTCTATAAGGGCGGTTTGAGTAATGATGTTACCAAAGAAGTAGCTTTGAGCGCTGATTATAGTACAGAAGTTTTTGACAATGGTGACGGTACTTTTTCGTACTATGTAATTAGAAATACAACTGTAAAACAACCTGATTGGGGAAATGAAAATCCTAAAGTTACTCCTGATATGAAACCAGGTCATTTATTATTTGCAGATAAAGGCGATTTTACTATGAATTATTTGCCGGTACCTGATGATGCGAAATTTCAAGATGTAAGATTATGGGCAAATCCGGAAATTGAAGTTTTATCGGCTGTTATTATTAATCAAAATAATAATGATACATCAACAGTTAGTGTTGAAAAGACTGGTGTACAGCAAATAGTGAAATGGAAAGCTTCACAGAGTAATGATACAAAGATTAAATTTCTTAAATATCCTAAACATCCATTTATTAATTGGATTGATATACCGCCGCTTTCAACTTTAAAGGTTGTTGTAAAACCTAAAGAAAATTATATTGGAAGTATTCTGCCGTTTAAATCTGTAACTGGAAAAGGTAAATTTTATAAGTATCCTGGGCCAGATGCGCCTAGTGAAATTAAGTATGATCATGCTTTTATTCGTGGGTTTGTAGTAAAAAAAGATGTTAAACCAGTAGTAACAACTAAGTTTTTTGAAAAAGATTTTTCTAAAGAAATTGAAACTATAGAAAAGGGGAAAACTGTAGGGGTTCAATATATTGTTGGGAATCCAAATAATGTAGATAAAATAAATTTTGTTCAAAATTTAGAATTAGAAAACGTAACAATAGATGGTGTAATAAGTACAGATATTGTTAAAGATAAAGCATTTGATTTAATAGGTTTAACTGGTAAAAATCAAGTCGTTATAAAAGGAACTTTGGCTGTAAATGAAACTACTGAGGCTATAGCAACTGCTAAAGTTATACAAAAATTTTCAACTAATGTTGCACCTGCAACTCATATTTTAGGATCTGATGCTTTGAATAAAGATGATAGTAAAAAAATAGGGAATGTAGATACTTTAGGAAATGGTAAATATTTTAGATACAGACCAGAAAATAAAATAGATGATGATAATGTATTTCCTGCGCTTGAGGGTGAAACTATGAATATTGAGGAAAGTCCATATTTCAAAGGTTGGATTTATGGATATACAGATAGAAGCGAAAATGGATACAAACCAGGTATTCAAGCTTTTAATACAGATTACATTTATAATGGTACTAATACAGTAACAAATAAGGAAGTTATAGTTACTGACAAAGATACTCTAAAGGTAACAAAACCTGTTATGCTTACAACAAGATGGGTAGAACTTGGAAATGAAACTCATACATTCAAAAAAGAAGTAACAGACAAAGAATTTAAAGAGAAAGCGGAAAAATTTGAAGAAAAAGGGTTTACTTATGAATGTGTAGAAACAAAAACAGAAGGCAATGTAAAAACTTATTACTATGCAATGAAAGCTATTCCACTTGTGCCATCAGAAAAGAAAGTAACAACAAGGTGGGTAGAGCTTGGCAATGAAACTCATACATTCAAAAAAGAAGTAACAGACAAAGAATTTAAAGAGAAAGCAGAAAAATTTGAAGAAAAAGGGTTTACTTACGAATATGTAGAAACAAAAACAGAAGGCAATGTAAAAACTTATTACTATGCAATGAAAGCTATTCCGCTTGTGCCATCAGAAAAGAAAGTAACAACAAGATGGGTAGAGCTTGGAAATGAAACAAATGTGTTAAAAGAAGAAGTAGTAGGAAAAGTTTTTGATAAAAAAGAAGAAAAGTTTGAAAAAGATAACATTACATATGAATGGGTAGAAACAAAAAATAGTGCTGATAAGTTAGTTAGAATACATTATTATTTAAGAAAATCAATTCCATTAAAACCAAGTATTTCTAAAAAAACAACTATTTGGCTTGAACAAAATACAGACATATTATTGAAAGCTACTGTTATAGATAAAGATTTTTTCCCAGCAGGCAATATAGAACGTTATAATCATGTAAAAACTGTAGAAGATGGAAATACAATTATACATTATTTTGAAAAATCTGAAGTTGTAGTCATTCCAACTGATAAAAAAGATAAGATAATTGTTAAAAAAGAAGTTCCTATAACAAAAAAAGTTGATATTAAAAAGATTCAAAATATTCTTCCTAAAACTGGAGAGGGTTTAAATTCAAATCATATTGCATTGTTAAGCATGATTATTGGTCTTATGTTTATAGGTTTTGGAATTAAAAATAAAAAATAATTTCTTGCCTTTATATTATTATCGTGGTAATATGTAAATGAATTGAAAATAAGGAGGATTTATGAAAAGTATTAAGACAAATTTAAAGGCTTTAGAAACTATGCTTTTTATTTGGGCAAGTTTTAGAGATAGGGAAAAAGTGAGTGATATTATGTTTTTGGAGCTTGCTAATTCAGAAGAAATGCTAGGTGCTTATGATGAAGAATTTTCAGTTGATTCAGTTAGAAAAGTCCTTTCAGCTATAGGTAATAGAGAATTACTCAACTCTCCTAGTAAAAAAGAATCTAGGTTCTGGAATTACAATATGTGGATGTTAGAAGATGAAAGCGTAACAAATATGATGCTAGCACCTATTAAAACTTTAAATCTTGATGATTTAAAAGATGAATTTTCATCTATAAATTATGATGAAGTTGAAGTTGTATTTTTCCCAGGACATATGGATCTTTATAAGATAGATAAAAATAAATTATATATAAATTTCTTTTTATTAAAAGCTGATGTTTATGGCGACGGCTCTGTAACTATCGAAGATAAATCTATAAAAGAATTTATAAAGGAAAAATTAGCAGAAATCAAATAAAAATAAAGGTTAAAATAATTTTTATTATGGATTTTATAACTTTAAAAAAAGCATATCAGATTTTTAGTCCGATATGCTTTTTTGTTTGTGGTAACATATTTTATATATATAGTTTAAAGATAATAATGTTTTTTTATTTTTTTTTTATTAAGTTGTTTAAAAAAACTTTATTTAGTGCTATAATTAAGTGCAATTGTTATATGTTTAGCATATTTATGACAAGTTGTATAGTGTTATAATTTGAATTAGGGGGATATACAATGGTTTTAAATAGGGAAAAGTTAGAACAGTTAGTTAGCAAAAAAGTTGTAGTAGACAGATTTTTAGATATGATAAAGGTGCACGGACCTTCTAAAAATGAGATAAAATTTGCAGAGTATATGATAAAACAAATGGAGTCTTTAGGTGCAGAAATTTATTTAGATAATGGATTTGAAACTTACGGAGGTAATGCACCTGTTATATTTGCTAAATTTAAAGGAAGTTTGCCAGGAGAAGGTATAACATTTTCAGTTCACATGGATGTAATAGAGCCACACGCTGGCGTTGAACCTATAATAGAAGGCGATATAATAAGAACTGATGGTAGTACTACTTTAGGTGGAGATGATAGAGGTGGTTGCGCAAGTGTAACAGAGGCATTAAGAGTTATAAAGGCTAACAATATTGAACATCAAGATATTTATGTAATAATGAGTACTTGTGAAGAAGTTGGATTGCTAGGTGCTAAAAGTATAGATTGGGATAAAGTTCCTGAACATATGATGCCATCTAAAAAAATGTTAGTTGTTGATAATGCTGGTAGAGCAGGATTAGTAGCACATACGGGACCAGCTAGATATGAATTTGAAATTACATTTAAAGGAAAGAAAGCACACGCTGGAGTAGAACCAGAAAAGGGAATAAATGCAATACAATTAGCATCTATTGCTGTTGCTAATATGAATATAGGTAGAATTGATGAATTAACTACATCTAATATTGGAAATATAATCACAGAAGGGCCATTAAATGTTGTTCCTGATGAATGTAAAGTTATTGGCGAAATTAGAGGGCATGATGAGGATAAAATAAGCGGAATTTTAGATACGTATAAAAAGTCTTGTGAAAAAGCAGTAGATAATTTGGGTGGAGAATTTGTATTTGATATTGAACAAGCATTTCCAGCATTAAAGCCTATTGATGATTTGAAATTTGCTAAAGAAATCTGCGCAGTGTATGATGCTATTGGAGTTAAATCAGAGTTAGAAGTTATTGGTGGCGGAACTGATGGGAATATATATTCATTAAAAGGTTTCAATCCAGCAATAATAGGTGTAGGAATGTATGATGCTCATACTCTTTCAGAAAATTTGAATACAGAAGATTTATATAATACAACACTTGCAATAGTTAAGTATGTTGCAGAAAAGAAATAAAAAATATGATATGAACCCCTAAATCCGGACAAATGGAGAAAGGGGTTTTTATTATGCCAAAATATAGTAAAGAGTTAAAAATAAAAGTAGTTAAAGAATACTT
>PDWI01021402.1_pt1 | contig 10915 bp, 12 predicted proteins | sample 1430891 | NCBI WGS metagenome assembly PDWI01 (sample SAMN01162508, study PRJNA174530) | Oral metagenome, whole genome shotgun sequencing project. | biome: Marine environment; feature: Marine mammal; material: Swab sample of the gingival sulcus; isolation source: swab sample of gingival sulcus... | reverse complement strand
TTTTTCTCCAAATACCTCAAAGTCTACAATGTAATTTCTTTCTAAATCCATTTCAAATATTTTCGACCAGTGATTAACGATTAAACCTTTCATTAAGTCTCCTTTTGCAGTAGTTTTTACGTATTTTCCTCCTCTAAATGATTTTCCTACCATTCCCTTTGGAATATCATCCAAACTTTTAACTCTGCAACCTAAAATAGCAGTATAAGGTTGGGTATAATCGCCTTCATATTCGGTATAAATAGAGTAAATGGTATTATCTATTTTATTGGGAATTTTGTCTAAAATACCTTCTGACATAAATTTATTCCATAAGGCTCCAATGTCTTTGGCTGATTGTCCATTCTCGTTAGTAGTTTTTACTGCAATACCAATAATATAAAATCCCTCAATATTTAATGTATCCATATTTTTTTGATTTAATAATTAAACACCCTCATTATACAAAGAAAAACCCCAAAAGCAAAAGGTTATTTAGGGTTTGTGGTTTTTTGGTGTGTTTTTCTATTTTTATAATTTTATCTCCTTATTTCTTCACTCCCACCACTTTATCACTAAACTTCAATTTCTCGACATTTATTAAAAAATTTTCATCAAACCTGCTGCTCACCTCGTCCTTTCAAGTCTCTCATAAAAACTTTGCTGACAAAGATAATTGAAAGAATAGTTATCAAAACATCCACTATCGGTCCCGCGAGCCATGCACCCCTAACACCAAAGAAAAGAGGCAACAATAACACCGCAGGAACATAAAGCACGAGCTGTCTTGCTACAACTAAAATACCGGCGGCTTTTGCCTTACCCAAGGCCTGCAAAAGCGTCAGATTGATAATCATAAGAGCAGATAAAGGGAATAATGCAAATGCAAGCAGGGAATTTGTTTTTCCCAAATCAATAAGTGCCGGATTGTCAATAAACAACCCAAGAACTTTGTCAGGCATCAGCATAAAAATAACCCAGAAAATCAAGGAAATTGAAAATGCAAAAGCCGTGAATAGGTAGGTTCCTTTTTTAACACGATCAAAACATTGCGCGCCAAAGTTGGTTCCGGCAAAGGGCTGGAAGCCTTGACTGATACCCCACAGAGGGATGAAACTCAGCATCATATACCTGAAAAACGCTCCCATCAAAACCACTTGATTTTCTCCACCATATTTTTTGAGTGTTGCATAAAGTACCACCTGCTGAACCAAAGCAAAAACTTGCATAAACATTGCCGAAACACCAACCGAAAGACTTTCTTTCACGATGCTTTTTTCAAGCTTAAACTTTTTAATTTTGACATTGTTGCTAAAAAACTTGAAGTAAATAAATTGTGAAAGACCCAACTCTATTTGCGAAATGACGGTTGCAATCGCAGCACCTTCAATTCCCATTTCCAAATAGACAATGAAAAATGCATCAAGTATGATATTCAAAATTGCGCTTATTCCCATAAACACCATCGCAAGAGTCATTTTTCCTTCCCCGCGCATCAGCATATTTGATGCCTGCCCAAAGTTTACAAAGAATGATGCAAGAAAAACAATGCGCAAATATACCACACCCAAGCCGTGCATCTCACCGGTTGCTCCACCAAGATGCAATAATTGCGGTGCAAAAATGAACCCCAAAACCGTTGTCACGACTGAAAAAAGCAAGGTTAAAATAAAGACATTACCCATAATTACATCTATGGTTTTTTGGTCTTTTCCTCCGATTGCCCGTGATAAAACCGAAGCCGAGCCGATTCCAACCAATACGGCGATCCCGTTATTTATCAGCGTAAATGCATAACCGATACTGATTGCGCCCAGTGCAATCTCACCGACAAATTTTCCAACAAAGATGGCATCAACAAAACTGTATAAGCTGATGACCAGCATTCCAACAATCGCAGGCAATGTTAATTCCATCATTAAGGAAAAAATATTACCTGAAATTAATTTTTCTCTTTTATCTTTCATGGTTTAGTTTTTAGTGTTTATCTTCTTTTATGATTTTTCCAAATAAGAAAAGTTGGTAAAAACTAATTCTGATGAATTAAAGACTCTTCGCCTTTGCAACATTCATATCCAAACTGTAAAGTGATATGTCCTATACCAAATTTTTTTTGCAACAAGTGTTCTACTTGGGCTCTGATTTGCATAACTTGCGCCATATCAATATTGTTTTTCAAATTAACATGAGCTTCCAAATGTATTTGAGTATCATCTAATTTCCAAACATGCAAATGATGAATATTATCTATTTCCGATAAAGCTTCTACCGCTTCTTTTATCTTATCCAAATCCATATTTTCCGGTGTTGCTTGCATCAAAATATCTACCGTTTGACGAACTATCGACCAAGTATGATAGATAATGTATATCCCTACCAATACCGTAATAACCGGATCAAGCCAATATATTTTCCAAATCCAAATAGCAATTCCACCCAGTATCACGGCAACAGATGACAAAGTATCACCCAATAAATGGAGATAAGCGGCTTTAATATTGAGATTTTTTTCTTTGTCTTTATTTAAAACAATAACCGAGATCAAATTCGCCAACAGTCCAAACGAAGCCACAATCAGCATCATAAGCCCTTTTATCGGCTCCGGCTCTATCCAGCGCTCATAAGCTTCAAGAAACAAGTAGATACAAATAGCAATCAAAACCACTGCATTGAATAAAGCAGCTAATATTTCTATTCGTTTATAACCGAGAGTATTCCGTTTATCGGGGCTTTTTTGACTTTTCTTTCCCGCCAAAAACGCAATAAATATAGCGGAAGAATCGCCAAGATTATGAACCGCATCTGAAAGCAGTGCCAAACTATTAGAAATTATCCCACCAATAACTTGAACCACGGTAATAGAGAAGTTTAACACCGTCACCCAAAACAACTTTTTACTACTCATACTGGTGGTATCGTGATGATGATGCTCGTGATGATGACTGTGATGATGTCCCATATTATTTTTTTATAGCATTGTAGTATATCCCATTATTTCTATTTATTCAATCAAATTGGGTTTAAATTTCAGAACTTATTTTTTTAGCTAAAAGCTTTGAATTGCTTGATTATTTGCATTGGTGGTTGTGGTTTTTAGTCCTGTAATTATTTTTTCATTTTTTTATATTTCTACTTGTACTTTTTCAATATAATTTAAAAATCTAAAAAGTAACTCATTTATACTATCATACTTATTGCCTCTCAATGCTTCAGCATCTTGCACATATGGTAAGCCTTTATACTCTTCTAATTCACTTGAACAATTTTTTATCATTCCTTCAATTGCTTCAGCGTTGAACTCAAAATGACATTGAAATCCATACACCTTGGGCGTATACCTTACAATTTGCCTTGGGCATCCCTCACTAAAAGCAAGTATTTCTGAATCTTTTGTTAAACCAGGCATGTCTCCGTGCCAGTGTCCGACTGGAAATCTTTCAGGAACTGTAGAGAAAAACAGATCTTTTTTCCCTTCTTCGGTTAAAGTTATGTCAAACACCCCTATTTCTCTATTTGGACTATGATCAAATTTGGCACCAAGCGACTCTCCAATTAATTGAGCTCCAAGACAAACTCCCAAAACCGCCTTATTTTTATCAATAACTTTTTTGATAAATAAGGATTCACTTTTAGCATCAAAATAATCACACTCTTCTAGTGTTGTTGCCGGGGACTGCGGTCCACCCATAATTACTAAAAAGTCAATATTATCAACTTCTGATGGAAAAGAATCTCCTTGGTATAGTTTTGTATAAGATATTTGATGTCCTTTCTTTTTTGCCCACACCTCAATAGCTGCTGAAGACCCAAATCTTCCGTGCATGATAATGTGTATATTCACAATATTAAATTAAATATTTTTAATTACTTAATTATAGCACAAAAAATGGGATTTTTATTTTTAAATTTTTACTTCTTTATCACTAAACTTCAATTTCTCAATATTTGTTAAAACATTTTCTCCGTCTCTGTCTTCTTTCATATCTCTTACCATTGTTTTGCCATTTTCTGTGGAAATTTTGTATTCACTGGATGACCCCGTAAAAATCACGGTATTTGTGCCGGTATTGCCGGTAATGACATTATCCAGACTATTCACAACCACATTGTTGTCATTGTTCCCGAGGAGTGTGATGTCTTTGAGGTATTGCGAATGGTTGGTGTAGAGTTTTGACGGATCAAATCTAAGCGAAAAAGTGCCGGAAAATTGCGGTTCAATGCGGGCGTTGTAGGTAAGATACGGATGAAAAAACATGCCCACGACATCGTAACCCATGGGGTCATCTGTTTTGGTATCTTTTCTCGTTTTCCCAACATACATCCCCCACATACCGTTGGTTTCACTTTCGGTGTACGCGCCCCACAATCCGTAATAACTATCAATCACCGCCGCCAAGTATTCTTGTGATAAACTATTTTCGCGTGCTAGTTCTTTGATCCAATCTTTATTTTCCTCACCGATGCCCCACAGATTTTTGGCACTTCCGTTTTTTTGCGCTTTGCGGATTTCCGCTTGATACGCCGGCAATGCTCCGGGATTGCCACCACGACCATCCACACCGATACCATAATCATGCACGAAGTGCAAAATCTCTTCAAACGCAGCATCGCGGTGTTTGTAATTTTGATTCATATACCAATCCCCGCCCTCAGTCTGAATTTCATTTTGGTAGAGCGGTTGCGCATTGACTTTTTCCGCCACTTTGTTTGAGCCATCATCCCGCCCGTTCAAAAGCGCCAAAACCGCCCCGTTGTCAGCCATTTTATTCGCCACCACACTTTTATCCGCTCCATAGCGCGAGCTAGGAAAGTCATTCAAGTAATGTAGCAAAATATTTCGCGCCCTGAGCATTTGCTCATCAGAGATTTTGTCTTGTGCCACAATGTGAATCGCTTTGCCATTTGGTGCAACAACCGTGGTGTACCGATTGAAATTCTTTTTATAAACACGATCCAAATCATCCGGAATGGTCGTGGAGATATCCGCAAGTTCCGAAGAAACGGTTTTGATAACCTGTGACTTTTGCGCACCTTTTTGCACAGTTGCTTTTTCATTTTTCTTACCTTCCGCTTTTTTAGCTTCCGTCTTATTTCCATCCACATTGTACCCCGATTTGCCCGAAAGATTATTAAACTTATAGACGCCAGCCACAGCCATTCCGAGGATTACAATCCCCACAATAGCGAAAATAACTTTCATGTTTTTCATGTTTTTATAATAATTTGCTATACAACACAATTATACCATACAAAAAACAGGATTTTTCATCCTGCTTTTTTCTGCTGTTTGTTTATGAAAAATTTTTCTATTCTTTCGTAAATTTTGCCAAACTGGAGAGAATTATTTCTTCCCTTGTTTCTTTCAGGTCTTTTAGGGTAAAGTTGTGAGTTTCTTTATCAAAGGCTTGGCAGCAATCAGTAATAATAGTTATTGCAAAATCTCTATCATAAGCTCCTTCGACTAGACTGCGAACACACAAATTGGTTAGAATCCCACAAATTACAATTTGTTCCACACCTTTCAATTCATCCTCTAAATTTGTCTGATAAAAGGGACTGATTTTATTTTTCTCAATAATAATATCTGAACTCTTGCGGTTGATTTCATCTAATATCTCAATGTTTTCTGAATCTTTGGAAAATTCAACTTGAGAATCTAGTTCAATATGGCGGGTAAAAATTATTTTGTAATCATTTTTTCTGCAATAGCTAATCAAGAGGTTTGTTTTGTCAATAAGCGAAGAAACATCCCCAATAAAATAATCAGAGTCTTTATTGACCCACTCTTTTTCGAGGTCAACAAGGATAAGAGCTTTTTGCTTCATTGTTCCAAGGTTCGTCTTAGGTTTTTTCATATTTTTACATTAAAATTATACAGATTTTCTCTTCTTCGGCTTTGGTACGGAGAGTTCCGCAACGGTGACGCGCACCAATTCGCTCACCCACGTGCTGTCTTCAATTTCGGATCCAATGAGAAAATACGGTTTTGCACCGTCATAGGGTGGTTTTTCCGTGGGTGTGCCGATAAACGCGCGACCACTTTCGGTCGGTTTAATAAAAAGTTGGTCATTGCAAATGAGCCCAAAGATTTTTCCATCGGCATAAATCCCATATTCCCCAAACATCTTTTTGGCGACAATCTCACCGCAACCGGTGATTTGCGCGACCACAAAATCAACATACATATTACAAATTATCGTTTTGAAACATCAACTTCTGATTAGCAAAATCGCGCCGGCAATAATAAGGCAAATGCCTGCTATTTTTGACACACTTAGCGGTTCTTTGAGAAAAATTACACCAAGCAAAACAGCAATCAACATCGTTACGCCAATCACCATTGGAGCACCTAAATTTAGAGGAGCATCTTTGGTAAACATATACAGATAAAAAATTTCTGCAACACCTGTAGAAATACCAGCCAAAATCGGCAACCACAAAGCTTCTTTGGAAAAAGTTAGTTCTTGCCCGGAAATCTTAAAGACAACCGTGGAAATTGTCGCAACAAGAAAAGAGGTGCCGGCAATACACATCAAAGCAATCGTCGGGCTCAATTTATCAGCAGAAAGTTTTGTGAAAAAATTATAAAACCCAAAACTTGTCGCTGCCAACATCGCAAATGCAATCCAGTTCATTGTTCTTAAATTTACGGATTATAATAATTCGTTGGTTTTGTAGAAAATCCGGTTTTTCCGGATAATCTCACCTTTTTCATTGTTTGCGCCGTCTGCAACTCATTTACTTTATAAATATTATTGTAGCATATCTATACAATCTGCCTAACCAAAACCGCAAAAATCTACCGAAAAAGTGATTTTATCTCATTTTCAGTTTTTTCTTGTATATCCCACGCGGTAACCACATTGTTTTGGGTGGTGATACTACCGACAAAAAACGCACCATCAAGAATTTTGGGAAGAAATATTTTATGATCCGGCAACATTTTGTCGTATGGAATGTTGTCGATATCAAACCATGTGTGCTGTTGCATTTCCGCATTATCCAAAAGTGTGCCGTGCAGTTTTTTCAAAATATAAATAAGAACCCTCATACGAAAATCTTCACCACCCTCTTGCAACAAAGTAAAATCAATACGCGCCGCAGGAGCAAAATCTTTTTCATTAACCAATACTTTACCACCACATTCTTCCACACATTCTCGCTTTGCCGCGTGCAATATTGTTTCATCATTGTCGATTTTATTTTATCGTCCATTACGGGAAAAATCAAAACCGCTTTTTTCATATTATTTTACAATATTATAACCCCCACAAAACATTGCTACATAACTTTTATTATATATACCTTCTTATTATTTGCAATATTTTGAAAAATATGATATCTTTATTCCCATAATTGAACTTTAACAAAAGGAGGTAGCAATAATGATATTTAATCATGGTGTTACATTTGGACGGTTTTCCCCATTCAAAAAGGGACATGTCAATGGCATAAATGATATGTTGGGTTTTTGTAAAAAACTCACAGTCGGAATCATTGATTCCGATACACCAAAAACTCATGTCCCCGATTGGCTAAAAGAATTCAGCGATATGGCTGACTACAAAAACAGTAATACCCATACCGTTTTTTCACTAGAAGAAAGAATTGAACTTGCACAATTATCATTGCAAGACTTCATCAGAAAAGGAAAAGTGGAAGTCACGCCAATATCACGACCAGAATATTCTGTAGATGAATTCAATCGTCGATTCTCTCCGGAAAAATATATTGTGATGTTCTCTGGTGTCGATGATAACGACTTCGATATCTTGAGAAATAAAATAATGGGAAGGATACTCGGGAGAACGATAAAATTGATAAAGCCTACAGACGAAGTGATCCACAATACTGATCTTTTAAGTGCAATCAAAAGAGGAGAAAAAACTTGGAAAGAGATAATCCCAAAGAGTGCATACGGTAAATTTACGGTGTATGCTCAACAGAAGGGATTATTGTAATAATCAAAGAAGTCTTGACAAAAAATTGTCAGACTTCTTTTTTCATGATATAGTTACACATTATATGTAAAAATATATTATGGATGGATATATCAAAAAAATACGAGAAATGGTTGGCACTGAACATGTAATGTTTAACTTCGCTATCGCTTGTATCGTAAACTCTAAAAACGAAATTCTCCTGCAAAAACGCGGCGATGATGGACATGAAAACTTATGGGGCTTACCTGGTGGCGCATTGGAAATCAATGAAAGTTTCGCAGATGCACTTCTACGAGAAACCAAAGAAGAGACAGGTCTTAATGTTACAATAGAATCACTCATTGGAATTTATTCAGATTATCATGCGACATACACGAATGGTGACAAGAGTCAAACAATTGCAGCGGCTTTCTTATGTTCACCACAAAACGAAACATTTAAAATTGACGGAAAAGAAACTTTGAAATTACAATATTTCGCAAAAAATGATATACCAAAGTTATGTTTTGTGCAACATGACGACATTGTAAAAGACTGGAAAACGGGGAAAAACGGATTCTATCGCTAAGAATTATGAACATTTTATTGGTTATTGATGGACTAGGTGTCGGAGCAATGACTGATGTAAAAGAAACTCGCCCACAAGATATTGGCACAAACACGTTACAGTCCATTAGCACGATTTATCAGGGGAAAAATTTTACAGAATTGGGTTTGTATAATTTAAAAAGCAATGCACAGAAAACATTTCTCACAAAAAAAATACAAACTGATATTTGTGCACTAAATTACAAAGGTGCAGATTCATTCCTTGGACATCACTATTTAATTGGCAACAAAATTCCGCATAACAAATTGTTTTACATTGAAAATTATGCACAAGATATTGTAAGGGCATTTGGGAGAAAGTATAGTGTTACGCAAAACTCTCATTTTTTTGCTTTGGACAACAATATTTTCATAGCCAATAATATAGAAGCTGAGCCCGGTTCTGTAATTAATGTTGTAGCTAATCTCAAAAAAATTCCGTTTTCTAAAGCGATAGAAGTTGGTGAAATTATCAGAAAAATTATAAATCCACTTAGAACAATTGTTATGGGTGGAAAACCGTGTAATCATGATATCATGTCAAAAAATATACGGTCACGAATAGATGAAAAAGGTAATAGAATATGCGGCATTGATATTCCACAAACAGGAATATATAATGCGCATTATCAGGTTGTGCATTTGGGGAAAATACAAAATAAGAAGAAGAGTCCACACCTTTTGGAGCATCTAGAAAAAGATGGGCGTAAAATTGCATTGATAGGAAAGACTGCGGATCTTTTTGGTAATTATGGAGAAATCATTAGTCAAGAGATACAGACAGAAACAACATTGAAGAATATTGTGCAAACTATCAAAAAACGTGAACATGATTTTCTATTTACAAACATTCAAAAAATTGATCTAGCCGGACATGCGCAAAACGTCATAGAAGCAGCAAAAACATTAGAGACTATCGACAACTATCTACCCACAATTGTAAAGGCAATGAAAAAGAGTGATCGATTAATCATCACAGCAGACCACGGAAATGACCCACTGTGTGGACATAGTGGACATACAAGAGAATATGTTCCTTTTGTATCAATTTCTAATCAAAATATACCAAAAAACACAAAAAATCTTACCGACATTGCAAATGAAATTGGAAAAGATTTTGGTTGGAAATTAGGATAACATCACAAATTTACATCCTATAATCTACTTTTTTCATATCGTTTTATTTTCAATTTTTTTCAATACAAAAAACCAAAATAACGTCATTTTCTTATGTGCATTATATCACATAACAACAGAAATAATGTGCACCTTTTTTGAAATTGCTTTGAAACCCACTACTACTACTATTGACAAAAAATTTCTTTACATATATAGTGAGATACTGTTCTTTAACACACTTCATATGAAGTGAAAACCTGAAAAAATGTGAAAAGGAGAAAATCATGACAAAGAAATTGCTAACCCCGAAGTACATCACACCGGAAATTTGTAAAAAAGCAGTACAAGCTGCATTTTCACTTACAATGATAGAAGGTGGAGCACTCTATGACTACATGAAGCGACATCATGGACATACTATCGTCCTTGTACCGGCTATCACGGATGATCGAGAAAGGGACTACCCCGATTATCCACATTACCCGATTGAGCCATACCTCTTATACGAAGAAAGTTTTGGCGATAAAAGCAATTGGGAACATCCTTATGATGAAGTTGTAAAGTGTAAAGGATTGCAAGTTTGGCACGACAGAAGTGATGGTAAATCCATCACTCCCCATCTACTCTACCCGGGAGATACGCCGTACCCCGGAGGAGTTAAAAGAGAAGGAATTGTCGTCGCATATTCCGGAGTACAAGAGCACTTTGATCGGATGATTGCGGCAATCATCGCTGACATTATCATCAGCTTGGCAAAACACGCCATGTTGAACGATCCGGAAGCAACAAGGGGAGATTTTCTGCCGTAAGTTTTTACGGACATCAAGCCAAATACGCCGTATATTCATAAAGGATATACGGCGATTTTTTATCATCTTGCAATATTATGCTATCATTCTTTAGAATTCCACTCAGATATCTCCCAAATATAGTTGCACCATCAATATTTTCAGAATAACTACCTCACGAATCAAAACCGCTTTTTTCATATCACCTCATTTTCAAAAATTGTTTTAATATATCGCAATTCCACGCTTTAAACAGGTTCTTGCTCCTTTTCCTTTTTCGTCGTTTCCGGATTGAGGCGAAACCCCTCAATGAGGCGGTCGTTTTCAAAAATCAGCGGTCGCGCGGTGGACTGATCCCACGAAACATCATACTTCGCCATCAGATAGTCATTTAACGCAACTTTATTTTTGAACACTACCAATTGATACGGCTCTTGAAAAGAAATTTTCTCGATAAACCACCATTCGTCGTCTGATTTTTTGAGTAGCACGCCCGTG
>PDWI01009774.1_pt1 | contig 10917 bp, 7 predicted proteins | sample 1430891 | NCBI WGS metagenome assembly PDWI01 (sample SAMN01162508, study PRJNA174530) | Oral metagenome, whole genome shotgun sequencing project. | biome: Marine environment; feature: Marine mammal; material: Swab sample of the gingival sulcus; isolation source: swab sample of gingival sulcus... | reverse complement strand
TCCTTATCGTCAGAGCGAACGTCGTGATATTTACCGCAAATATGTGCAGTATCTTCTTGATAATGGTAAGGCATATTATGCCTTTGATACGCCAGAAGAACTTGATGCTAAGCGTAAGGAAGTGAAGAACTTCCAATATGATGCGACGACACGTCTTTCAATGCGTAACTCACTTGCTCTAAGCAAAGAGGAAGTTGATGAATTGATTGCTCAAGGCACTAAATACGTTGTTCGCTTTTTGATTGAGGGCGATCAGGAGGTTATTGTTAATGACCTTGTGCGTGGTGAGGTTAGCTTTAACTCATCTGTTCTTGATGATAAGGTTTTATATAAGAGTGCTGACGACCTCCCTACTTACCACTTAGCAAATATCGTTGATGACCATTTGATGAAAATTAGCCACGTAATCCGTGGGGAAGAATGGTTGCCTTCAGCTCCTCTACACGTATTGCTCTATAAGGCTCTTGGTTGGGAAGAGGAAATGCCTCAGTTTGCACACCTTCCTTTGCTTCTGAAGCCTGACGGCAATGGTAAACTTTCTAAGCGAGATGGAGATAGACTAGGCTTCCCAGTCTTTCCTCTTGAGTGGAATGATCCAAAGACAGGCGACAAGTCTTCTGGTTACCGTGAGAGTGGTTACCTGCCTGAAGCTGTGGTTAATTTCGTGGCTTTGCTTGGTTGGAATCCAGGGGGAGAGGAGAGCGAAATTCTTTCTATGGAGCAACTTATTAAGCTTTTCAATATCGAGAAATGTAGCAAAGCAGGGGCTAAGTTTGATTACAACAAAGGTAAATGGTTCAATCATCAGTACATTCATCAGTACAGCAATGAAGAACTATTGACTCTTGTAAAGCCTTATTTCGTGCAAGAACTAGGCAATGTTGATGAGACTTTGCTAACGAAAGTGATTGGCTTAGTGAAAGAACGCTGTCAGCTATTGGGCGACTTTTGGGAACAAGCTTCGTTCTTCTTCCAAGCTCCTACGGAATATGATACAAAGACGGTTAAGAAGCGTTGGAAGGAGCAAACGCCTAAGCAGATGACTGAACTGATTGCTGTGCTTGAGGCATTGCCTGAAGAAATGCCTGCAGAGGAGAGTGAAGAAAAGGTTAAGGCTTGGCTCACAGAAGCAGAATACGGAATGGGGGCTGTAATGAACGCTTTCCGTTTGGCTCTTGTTGGTGCTGCGAAAGGTCCTCATCTCTTTGATATTACAGCTATTCTAGGCAAAGCTGAAACGATTGAGCGTTTACGCTCTGCCATCAAGGCTTTAGCTTAGTGCTTTTTTTGAGAAGGCTTTAGTCCTTCTAAATAATACTTCAACAATTAGGGCGTATCATAACGATACGCCCTTTTGTTTATCAATCTTAATACTATCTTTATTAACCTTTATAAGTAGTTCCATAATAACTTTTGTTTATGTGGTAAATATAGTGAATTTATACCGCAAATTAGAATAGTTGAGAAGTGTTTCTTAATTGTCTGTTAGAGAGATGTTTATTTCTTGTCCCTGTTTGGGTGAAAAAGTTTTCCGCTAAAGTCAAATGACTTTTCCCTTAAACTCAAAAAAGTTTAACGCTAAACTTCTGAAAGTTTTCCGCTGAACTTTTTTAATAGATTTTTATCCGTTTTATATACTTGATTATAAGGTTTTTATAAAGGTCAAGAGAAGTCTTCATCTTTATTCTCTAAAATCATCGTCCTTATGCCCTTTATAAAGTGCATTTGGGAGCTTGAGTTTCTGGCAGATTAGGCTCTTTACTTGCCTATATCTTTATTTTGCAGGCTTATCTATTTCCTTAGTCGTAAATAATGATTAACTTTGTAGAGATTAGGTTTGCTGTTTTTCAAGAGCTTCTTAAGCTCCGTAAAAAGGCAAGCTAAGTTGATAAAGATTTTAGATAAAAGACATTATATATACAATTGTATGAGCAAAGGGAAAATGATTTTGAATTACGGCTTGATGGCTGTATTGAGCTTTGGTAGCTTGGGATTGAATAGCTGTAAGCGATATAAAGAACCAACGCTACAAGCTTTTCAAAATATCAATCTACATTTGGCAAAATTCTCTCTAAGTAAGGAGATTAAAGAAAAAGATAAGGACGGAAAAGAAGTCCTTAAAATGGATAAAAGTATTGGTTCGGCTTTCTTCTCTATTCAGAATGTCAAGGAAGAAGGGCTGATTGCAAATGTAAAAGCTTTGCCTTATGGTACTGAGCTGAAAGATGTGCGCTTTGATATTCAGCCTGTTATGGAAAGCACAAAGATTGAAGTTTCACTGGATAATGGTACGACTTTTGAAGAGTGGAAGAAGGGCGATAAGAAAACTTACACGCTTAGTGCTCCGAATAACGAGCTTAAAGTTCGTCTAACACTTGTAGAACCTACTACTGGAGAAGTGGCTTATGCTTACACTTATAAGGTGCAAGTTAAAGTTTATAAGTTTGACCCTGAGACGATTCATTGGTCTAAGCTTGCCACTCCAACGAGCGATGTTTTAGGTGCTTCTGGGCAATTCGCTAGCTACCAGCCTTCTGCTGATAAAATGATGTTGATGAACGTTGATGAGACGGCTCAGAGCAATAAGTTCTACAAACTGAATACAGAGACGAAGGCTTTCGATGAAGAGACTTATCCAGCGCTTCCTAATTCAGAGTATATTAAAGAGCTTCAGCACTATAAATCTATTGTCTTTGTCCTTAGCTCGGCAAAGAAACTTTATCAACTTACAGAGACTAATACGTGGAAAGCTTTGGATCAAGAAGCCGAAGCGTTGTTAGGCGTCTTTGCACCTCGTAAGGAGGGGGCAGAAGCTTCTTTGGCGCTTATTGTAAAGGCTAATGGAGCGTCTCATTTTGCAAACTATGATGTGGCTACTAAGAAGCTTGAACAAGGGACTGCAGTGGGCGATGATTTCCCTCAAACGAAATACAGAACGCTCTCTACTTATGCGCCTGAAGTGGGTGCTGGGCTTTGGCTTCTCGGTGCAGATGGTGTCGTTTATAGCACGACGAATGGAACAGCTTGGGCGAAGTCTATGGCGGATAAGGCTGTAGACGCTTTGACTGTGAAGTCATTTGCCTTTGTAAGCAATGGAGACTTGCTCTATCGCTTTGTGACAGATACGCAGGGGCTGACGCTGTACACGAAGGAAAATGTGCAGTCGCCTTGGAAAAAGAACGGTACAGTTGCGCTAACGCCTGCAGAAGGGGAAACTTTTGATGCAGGAAGTTTTGCTGAAACAAACATCGCTCTTTGGGTTGAAGGACAGACTTTCTTCCTCTATAAAGGGGGAGATAATCCTACACTTTATAAGGGCGAACTAAAGAAGAATGCCGTTTAGTCTTCGTTCCTAAGCCTGATTGCGGTAGAATTGTAGCCTATTCTGATGAAAAAGCTCCATTTATTTTATGCACTCTTGCTAAGCTTGTGCTTCTCTCAAGGGCTGAAAGCGCAGGAGTTTCGCTATGACCTTGGAGTTGATTTAGGCACAAGCTATTATGCAGGAGACTTGGCGCGTAAGGGCTTTGTCGCTCCTCAGAGTTTTACTGCAGGATTTGTTGCGCGTTATAAGTTGAACTTTCGTTGGGCAATGCGTGCCAACCTCTCATATCAAGGGCTAAGGTCGCGATATGCTTATGCTAAGAATGCTTTCGTTGGTGGGCGGGACGATTTGACTTTTTCTTCGTCTCTTGTGAACTTAGCTTATGGAATGGAATTTAACTTCCTACCACTAAGTAATAAGTATCGTTATTTGAATACTTCTAGTTTCTCTCCTTATGTTTATGCTGGTCTTGGCATAGGCTTTGCTTGGGGAGAGGACGATACGGTTTTTGCGCCTAATGTGGCGCTCGGTATTGGAGCGAAGTATCAGTTCTCTAGTCGATGGACGCTTTCGGCAACGTGGCAGTGGGCTTATAGCTTCACAGATAAGCTTGATGCGCTCTCTAAGGAGTCGGAGGTTTTGGCGAATCCTTATCAGATTAAATACGGTTTTCTTAAGGGACGTGATGGCTTCGCGCGGATAACAATAGGCTTATCTTATGCTTGCTTTAGGCGAGCCGATACTAATTGTGCTGTGCCGAACGTTAATTTGTAGCACAAGGTATTTTGTCAAATACGCAAATAAGTCGTATATTTGAACTTAGAATATAAAAAAATGATAGATAATACGGACAAGAATTTGTCGGGTTCAACTTTTGATATAGACGCAGAGCTTGTGCCTAAGCACGTTGCCATAATAATGGACGGCAATGGTCGTTGGGCAAAAGAGAGAGGTTTACCTCGTACTGATGGACATATCAAAGGGCAAGATGCCTTGCGTGAGACACTCCGTGCCGCTGCCGAATTTGGGGTAGAGGCACTGACTGTTTATGCTTTTAGCACCGAGAACTGGAATCGTCCTCAGGAAGAGGTTGATGCCCTTATGGAGCTACTTGTGCACGCCATTAAGGTTGAGACGCCAGAGCTTCAGAAAGAAGGCGTTCGCCTGCAGGCTATTGGCGACCTAAGTCGTCTACCTGAAAAGGCTCGTACGTCTCTTAAGACTTGTATTGAGGAGACTGCAAAGAATAGTCGTATTACCTTAGTTTTGGCGCTAAGCTACTCATCGCGCGATGAATTGCTTCGTGCTACCAAGAACATTATTAAGGAGGGACGCGCATTAGATAACTTGACTGAAGATGATATTAGTCAAGCTCTTGATACGTCAGAACTCCCCGAATTAGACTTGCTTATCCGTACAGGAGGAGAACATCGTATCAGTAATTTTCTTCTTTGGCAGGCTGCCTATGCTGAGCTATACTTCAGCTCGAAGTATTGGCCAGACTTCGGTCGTGAAGCCCTGCTAGAAGCTTTGAAAAGTTATGCTCAACGTGAGCGTCGCTTCGGCAAGATAAGTGAACAATTAGAAACAGAATCATAAAAGTTATTCTTTTACTTTGAATATGTATAAAAAGCTCGCACTAACGCTTACTACGCTTGGATTAAGTTTGACATTGGCTCAGGCTCAGTCTGGAGCAACACCAAAAATAGACACGCTTTCAATCAAAGGAGAAACGGTCTATAAGCCTAACGTAAGCTATACGAGACCAGTCTATAAAACGATTGCTGACATTAAGATTAAGGGAGCTCCAAGCTATGATAAGTTTGTGCTAAAGAGTGTCTCAGCCCTTGCTGTGGGTGATGAAGTGCAAATCCCAGGTCCTAAGATTACGAACGCAGTCAAGCGCTATATGCAGTATGGTTACTTCGCTGATGCACGTGTCGAGGTGACGAAATATGTCGGCAAGTATGCGTGGTTAGAAATCATTCTTGAAGAGAATCCACGTGTCGGTCTGGTTACTTATACTGGTGTTGGTAAGAGCGATCGTGAAGAGCTTCAGAAGCGTATCGGTCTGCGCCGTGGTACTAAGATTTCTCCTAATATCTTAGATAGAACGCGCCAGCTGATTAAGCGTTACTTTGATGAGAAGGGCTATCGTGAGATGAAGCTTACGATTAAGCAAGAGCAAGATGGCTCTCAGAAAAACTTTGTGAACCTCGTCATTGACATTGACAAAAGTGGTAAGACGAAGGTGCGTAAGATTATTTTTGAAGGAAACAAGGTCCTGACTGACAATCAACTTCGTCGTGCGATGAAGAAAACGAACGAGACTTTCTCTTTCAAACATTTTGGACGTAGTTTCCTTGAGATGTTTAGCACGAAGAAGCTTGTTGATGATAACTACCGAAACGATTTGAAGAATATCGTAGAGCGTTATCACAAGGAAGGTTATCGTGATGCAGAAGTGCTTTTTGACAGTATTGCTCCTCTTAATGATGGCTCTCGTAAAGTGGATATTTATCTTAAAATCTACGAAGGACAGAAGTACTTTATTAAGGACTTACGCTTCATTGGTAATACGAAATATAGCAGTGATGCTCTAGAGCACGTCCTAGGTATTCAGAAGGGCGATGTCTATGACCAAAAGCGTCTTCAGGAGCGTCTTCAGACAGACGATGATGCCGTTAGTAACCTTTATTATAATAACGGTTATATCTTCGCGATGATTGATCCAGTAGAGACGAACATCGAAGGCGACTCTGTATCTCTTGATATTCGCGTTACTGAAGGTAAACCTGCAACGATTGATAAAGTAATCATCAATGGTAATGATATTGTATATGAAGATGTTGTACGCCGTGAGCTTTATACTAAACCTGGTACGCTCTTCAGTCGTGAAGACTTGATGAACTCATACCGATTGATTAACCAAATTGGTCTTTTTGATGCAGAGAAGTCTGTGCCTAAACCAATCCCAGATCCTGTAAATGGTACTGTAGATATTGAGTATAACCTCGTCCCTAAGAGTAATGACCAGCTGAACCTATCTATCGGTTGGAGTCAGACAGGTTTGATTGGTTCAGTCGGCTTTACTTTCTCTAACTTTTCGATTAAGAACCTCTTTCACCCGAAGATGTACAAAGGGATTATTCCTCAAGGAGATAATCAGAAACTGTCTATCAATGCTCAGACGAATGCTAAGTATTATAATCAGGTAAGTATCTCTTTCAGTGATCCTTGGTTTGGCGGTAAGCGTCCTAACCTATTCTCTGTCAGTGCTTCTTATTCTCATACTACGGCTATTGACCAACGCTATTACAGCAGTCAGATGAACCAATATATGATGAATAATCCTTATGGTTACGGCTACGGTTATGGAGGCTACGGCGGTCGCTATGGTCGTGGTGCTTATGGCTACGGTGGCGGAGGTCGCAGTGGACTATACGAAAGCGCTTATGATGCTAGTAAGAGCCTGACAATGTTCCGCTTCTCTATTGGTAATGGTCGTCGTCTGAACTGGCCTGATAACTGGTTCCAAGTTTATGCTTCGCTTAACTATACGCACTATCGCCTAAATAATTGGATTTATAATACTTTCGGAAACTTCCACGATGGTAGCGCGAATGATATTAGCTTAGGTCTATCTATTGAGCGTAAGTCTATTGATAATCCTATCTATACGCGTCGCGGTTCTGAGTTCAGCGTTTCGCTTGATATAACGCCTCCTTACTCTCTCTTTGACAAGACTGACTACAGCGACCCATCGATTACAGATAAAGAGCGTTATAAGTTCTTGGAGTATCACAAATGGCGTTACTCTGGGAAGGTTTATATGCCTCTGCTAAATCCAATGACTGTAAAGCGTACACCTGTCCTAATGGCTAAGGTAGAAGGCGGAATTATCGGCACGTTTAATAAGCATCGTCGCTCACCATTCGGTACTTACTATATGGGAGGTGATATGATGTCCGCTGGTATGGGAGGCTATATGAACGAGACTGTGGGTCTAAGAGGTTATAAGAATGGTTCTATTGCGGGAGCAAATTACGACTATGCTTACTCATACTTCCGCACAGCGATGGAGCTTCGTTACCCATTGATTTTTGAACAATCAACAACTGTTTGGGTACTTGGTTTCCTTGAAGCGGGTAACGCTTGGAACAATATAAGTGAATATAATCCGTTTGATATTAAACGCTCGGCGGGTCTTGGCTTACGTATTATGTTGCCTATGGTTGGACTTCTTGGTATTGACTGGGGGTACGGTTTCGACCGTCCAAATCCATTCACTCGTGAGCGTGGAGGAAGTAATATCCACTTTGTCTTAGGACGTGATATTTAATACAAACACAAAAAACAATAAATCATTATGAAGAAGAATGTAATTGCACTAATTGTAGCTTTTTTCACTCTGGCAGTAGGTTCGCTTTCTGCTCAGAAGGTTGCACTTGTTGATATGCAGTATGTCTTGGGTAAGATACCTGCTTATCAGATGATGAATAAACAGGTTGAGAGCTTAACAAATAAATGGCAGAAGGAAGTGAAGCAAGTTGAGCTACAAGCTCAGAAGCTTTACGAGAAATATCAGAAGGAGTCAGTTTTCCTCTCGGACGAGCAGAAGAAGGCTAAGGAAGAAGCAATCGTTGCAAAAGAAAAGCAAGCTTACGACCTTAAGCATAAGTATTTTGGTCCTAAGGGAGAGCTTTTCAAGAAGCGTGAGAAGCTAATGAAACCTATCAGAAAAGAAGTTTGGAAGAGCCTCAAGAAGCTTGCTTCTAAGCGTGGCTATCAAATCATTATGGACAAAGAGACAAGTAAGATTGTTTATGCTGATCCAGCAGTTGATTTGAGCAAACAAGTTCTAATGGAGCTAGGCTTTGAATAGTCTATCTAACTAAAGAAGTATATACATTCATTAAATAAAGAAAGATAAAAGAATTATGAGAAAATTATTGATGTCCCTATTGTTGGCATTGCCTCTTACGATGATGGCACAACAAAAGATTGCTGTTGTAAATACACAAGAGGTTATGGCAGGTATGTCAGAGGTTAAGGTTGCTGAGAAGAAGATTCAAGACCTTGGTAAGAAGTACGATGCAGACATTAAGAGTATGCAGGAAGAGCTTCAGAAGAAGACACAAGCTTTCATCAAGGAGCGCGAAACACTTCCAGAAGCTATCCGTAATCGTCGTCAGCAGGAGATTCAAGACCTTCAGCAACGTATCCAACAGTCTTATGGCTTTATGCGCGAACAGCTTCAGCAGGAGCAGCAAAAGTTGCTTGCACCTATCCAAGCTAAGGTTGCTAACGCTCTGAAGAAGCTTGCTGATGCAGAGGCTTGCACTTACGTGATGGAGGCTGGAATGATGTTGCACACTGGCACAGGGGCTATTGACCTTACAGCTAAGCTTAAGAAAGCTCTTGGAGTAAAAGCAACACCTGCTAAGAAGTAGTTGATGGCTTAGTCCCTTTTGTTTTAGGATTGATTTTAATACTTAGAGCAAACTGGGCTTAGAACTCAAATGAGTATTAGTTTAAGATAGAGAAGATGGGAGAATAGTTTTTATTCTCTCATCTTCTTTTTTTGTTGGAGATAGTTAAGATAATGAAGTATTTGATTGTTGGCTTAGGAAATATCGGTGCAGAGTATGAGCATACGCGTCATAACATTGGCTTTGATATTGTCTCGGTAATGGCCGAGGAGATGGGTGCGAAGTTTGAGACTAAGCGCTATGGTGCAGTAACTAAGGTGCGCGTTAAGAATGCCGAATTGGTTCTGCTCAAACCCTCTACCTATATGAACCTCAGTGGTGAAGCGGTGCGCTATTATATGGGCGTGGAGAAAGTGCCGATAGAGCGTGTGCTGGTTTTGGTTGATGACTTAGCTCTGCCTTTCGGAACGCTGAGACTAAAGCCTAAAGGCAGTGATGCAGGGCATAATGGTTTGAAGAACATTGCTCAGCTACTGAAGTCTCAGAATTATGCACGTCTGCGCTTTGGTTTGGGGAATAACTACCCACAGGGTCGTCAGGTTGAGTTTGTCTTGGGGCGCTTTTCTCAGGAAGAAGAGCAAGAACTAGGCGACATTATCTTGCGTGCGATTGAGATTATTAAGTCTTTCGCTCTGCAAGGTGTTCAGCGTACGATGAATCAATTTAATTAGCCTTTTCACGCTAACTTAAGATGCTAAGTAGTTAAACATTAAATAAATAGTGAATTAGGAAAGTGTAACTTAAGTCTTGAAGAGTTGATTTACCTAGATTAGACTTTTATTCCGGTCGTTGAGCTTGTCGAAACACCGAAATAATTAGAGTGTCTACAAGGTAAGGTCGCGTTGCGCTTTGACAAGCTCAACGACCGAAAAGTACATTACTTGTATTATAGTGTACTCCCAGACTTAAGTTTATCCTTTTGCTAAAGTATAGGAGTCTTCAGGGAAAAGCAATTGCTTTTCCCTGAAGACTTTTTTTGTGCTTGGGCTCTGTTTTGGGAGGCTTAGGGAAGGCTTGAAAAAGTTTAGCGGAAAACTTCCAAAAGTTTAGCGCTAAAGTCAAAAAAGTTTTCCCATAAATTTTTGAAAGTTTTCCGCTAAACTTTTTCCTCTTTTTAGTTCCGATTTTAAATGCTTATTAATTAGTGATTTATAATTATTCGTTTTGATGAATAAAAGTCTCTCAATCCTCTATTAAATAGACGTGAAAAAGCTTTGTAAATTTGAGAAAATGCTTTATTTTTGCTTATAAATCAGTCAACTAAACCAAAGTATAAGATTAAGAATGACAAAACGAATCTATCTGAAAGGGCTATTTGTTTTATTTCTAGCTCTACTAAGCTCTGCAGCTTTTGCCCAAAATACAGGGAAGAAACAGCTGCCGAAAGTCACTAAGCAGAAAACCAAAAGTCTTGCAGACTCCTTAAAAACTATTGATCTTGACGCTGTGAATATTACAGCAACGCGCGTGCTTTTTGTTACAAAGAAGGATACCACAACTTACAATCTTAATGCTCTGACGCTCAGAGCGGGAGCGATGCTTGGTGATGCGCTGAAGAAATTCCCAGGTATGGAAGTCAAAGAGGGCAAGCTCTACTACCAAGGGCAAGCTGTTAATCGACTGCTGATTAACGGTGTAGACTTTGCAAAAGACGACGCCTCAAAAGCCTTGAATGCCCTGCCTGCTTATGTGGTGAATAAGGTAAAGGCTTTCAATCTGGAGACTGAGGCTTCTCGTCTTGCAGGCTATGATGACGGTAGTCGTGATGTCGTGGTAAATGTCTTGCTCAAGAAAAAGTATCTTGGCACTTGGACGGGCGAAGCCGAAATCGGAGGGGCTACTAAAAAGCATTACTTGGCTAAGGGCTTTGCGAATACTTTTACAGATAGGTTTCGTGTTTCGCTTTTTGGGAATGCGAATAATGTCAATCAACAATTATGGTATAAAGGTTCTGGACAGACAGTTAAAGGTTATAGAGGTTATTTCGGTGTGAACGAGTTTATTGCCCCTGGGGCAACTTTCTTCTGGAAGACCAAGGCAGAGAAAGGAAAGAAAGGCTATTTCATCATAGAGGGAGATACGGATTTTAATAGAGAAGAT